>Ga0233425_10001298_pt1 | contig 57341 bp, 46 predicted proteins | sample Watercolumn_Towu_2_FD_181712 | JGI IMG/M metagenome (GOLD analysis project Ga0233425, IMG submission 181712) | Freshwater microbial communities from Lake Towuti, South Sulawesi, Indonesia - Watercolumn_Towuti2014_140_MG | ecosystem: Environmental > Aquatic > Freshwater > Lake | place... | reverse complement strand
TCGCGACCGGGAAGGCGGCCGACTGCCCCGTCATCGACTGCCACGGCCACTTCGGCCCCTTCCAGGGGATCTACTTCCCCAAGGTCACGCCCGAGGCGATGATCGACTCGATGGATCGCGCCGGCGTCCGCTGCATCGTGTGCAGCAGCCACGCGGCCCTCGTCGACCCCGCGCGCGGGAATGCGGAGATGGCCGACGTAATCCGGCGCTTCCCCAGCCGCTTCCGCGGGTATCTAGGCCTCAATCCGAACTACCCCGACAACCTCCGGGAGATGCTCGCGCGCTTCGATGAGCTGGGCGGCTTCGTGGGGCTGAAGTTCCTGTCGGACTACCACCGGTACCCGATCACCGGGGACGCCTACACGCCCGCGTACGAGTTCGCCCAGGAGCGGAGCCTGCCGATCCTCATGCACACCTGGGGCGGCAGCGCGTATGACTCCCCTCAGCAGGTGGCCGAGGTCGCGACCCGCTACCCGACGATCCCGATCCTGATGGGCCACTCGGGGTACGGTGACTGGGAAGCGTCGATGCAGACCGCCGGGGATCACGAGCGCGTGTACCTCGAGCTCTGCGCGGCATACTCGGTGCACGGGGTGATCGAGACCTTCTGCCGGAGGGTGGGCTCGGAGAAGGTGCTCTTCGGCACCGATCTTCCGTGGTTCGACCCGCATTACGGCATCGGCTGTGTGCTGCAGTCGCGCATCACCGACGACGACCGCCGCAACATACTCCACCGGAATGCCGAGAGGTTGTTCGGGGCCGCGCTGCCGTAGGCATCGCCTACTTCAGGCCCGCGTTCGCTTGCTCGCGGAGGCCGGGGTCGGGGTGGTGCTTGGCGAGGAGCCGGAGGGCGAGAATCGACCGTGAGGCCAGCAGCGACTCGACGTGCGGCGTCAGCAGCGTGGCGACCGTCACCCCGGCCGAGTCGAGCCGCGCCGCGTTCGCCACTGCGACCAGGTCGTCGGTGCGTTCGGCCGCAGCGAGACGCTTGAGAGCGTTCGGGTGGGTGACCAGCTTCAAGGCGGCGGCGCGACGCGTGTCCTCGAAGGCGGAGGCGTGCACGATCGAGACCATTGCGTCCATCGCGGCGTCGGACTTGAGCATCTTCCCGGCCAGCTCGTTGACGATGAGCGCCCGCACCGGGTCGGCGTCGCGGTCGGCCTCCCGGCGGTCGGCAGCGTCGCGAGCCTCCTCGGCCGTCGCGGCGAGGTCATCCAGTTCGGCCTGGATGTAGTCCGGCACGCCCTTGTCGTCGGTCTCCGTGTCGATGTCGCGGAAGACCCGGCGGGACATCGCGACTCGCTTGGTGACGACCTCTTGACGTTTGTGCTGGCGCCGCATGGCCGCCCCCAGCGCGAGCGGAGCGTATACCCCGGCCTCGAGGAGCCGAGCGACCAGAATGCGTCCGCCCAGTTCGGCCGAGGCGATCAGCAGCGCTCCGCAGACGTCCCAGGCCTGATCGGCCACCAGGCGGTCAACGGCCTGCTGGGCCTCGGCGCGCGTGCCCGCGCCAATGAGTTGCTGCACGATCCGCCCGTAGCGGCTGAGTTCTCCCGTGTCCATGCGTCGTGTCCCTCCGCCCGGAGTCGTCGGTGTCAGGGCGCTCGGCGCTCTATGCGCCGTCCCCGGCGGCTTGACCTCCGCCCGCGGTCTTCGGCGCCCTATCGCGCAGCTGCTTCAGGTCGAAGACCCAGAGGCCCTTGCCGAAGCCGGCCCCGGCCATGACGGCCTGTCCGGCGTCCTTGGTCAGGTCCCACTCGTCGAGCAGCAGGACCGGGAAGGGCTCCTTGGCTGGAGTCAGCTCGCCCTTCAGGTCGCACACGAGCGCCCGCAGTCGAGCGGTGAGGTAGCTGTCGCCCGTCGCCTGTAGCAGCCACACATGCGAGGCGTCCAGCCATCGGTGAGCCACCACGTCCTTCGCCACGACGTGCCCCGGCTTGCCCGACAGCGGGACCAGAGCGAGGTGCCGGCGGCCGGCCTCGCTCGCGAGGATCATGGCGAGGTGCTTCCCGTCAGGCGACCATGTGACACGTCGCACCGCGCGCGGACCGTCGGCCAACTTCGTTCCGTCGGTGGGAGCGCCGATCTGGCGCTTCACCGTCCCCGCGCCGGACCAGAGCGTCACTCCGGCCCGGACGCTCTTCGGGTAGTACAGCGGCCCGCACAGCAGCCGGCCGTCCTGCGACCACGCGGGAGGGTGCGTCGCCGCATACTTCGGCGGCCTGCCCTTCGATAGGTGCTCGGAGCGCGCCTCGCCCGTCGCGACGTTCGCGATCAGCGTGCGTCCCTCGAAGTGGTCGGCGCGGGAGTAGAAGGCGATGCTCCGCCCGTCGGGGGACCAGACCGGATCCACGTCCGTCCCGAGTCTCAGCCCCGGCTTGGTCGCGCCCTGCACGCCGAGCGATCCGGCCGGCAGCAGCTGCTCACTGCGGCACAGGGCCCGGTCGCCCGAGCCATCGGCCTTCACCAGGCGCAACTCGCCTTGAACGTTGTAGCACAGCCGCTTGTTGTCGGGCGACCACGCGGGCTGGGCGTCATCGACGCGCTCGCCCGAGACCGATGCATCCGCTACAGTGCCGTCTCCTAGCGTCACCACCTGCAGGCCCGCGCCGTAGAAGGCCACCTGCCGCCCGTTCGGCGAGAGGCGCGGACCCCGGACATCCACCTCGCCGGCCACGCGACGGCACACCTCCGGGGGCAGCTGCGCCAGGCCGTCCAGCGCCGCCTTGTGTTCGTGTTGGATCATCAGGCAGCGCTGGTACGCCAGGATTGCCTCCCCGAACCGCCCCTTGGCCCGGTGGGCATCGCCCTCCGCCGCGAGGAGCGGCAGCCACGAAGCCCAGTCGCCCTTCGGCTCTTGGCCGTTCCACAGCGTTGCGATGGCCACTTCCGGCGCGCCCTTCCTCGCCTTCTCGCACACCTCCAGGGCCTCGTCGTACTTCCCCGCCTCAATGAGGGCCGGCGCCAGCCTCGCCGCGAACGTCCGGTCGTCCGGCGCGCGCTTCCACAGCTCCCGTAGCGGCTCGAGCGCGCTCTTGGCGTCCCCCGCCCGGGTCGCGGCCTCCGCCAGCCCCTCCAACGCGAGTTCGGCCTCCGGGCGGATCGCCAGGGCTTGCCGGTAGGCTCGGGTCGCCTCCGCCGGCGCGTTGGCCTTCAGGTACGCCTCGCCCAGGTCGTGCCAGATGCCGAAGTTCCTCGGATCGCGGTCGGCTGCTCGCTGCAGGTGCCGGGCCGCCTCGGGGTACCGCTCAGCCGCCAGGGCCGCCCGGCCCAGCGCGGCGCGGTAGCGGGCGTTGCCGGGCTGCAGCCTCACGGCGACGCCCAGCGGCTGCATGGCGGCCTCGGGGCTTGCGGCCACGGCGGCCATGCCCCGGCGGTAGTAGTGCCGCCCGGCGAAGTAGCTGACGCCGCACCACACGCCGTACAGGATCGCCAGGACCAACGCAACCCGCAGAACCCAGCCCAAGGTGCGCCAACTCATGGCATCCGCATCCGCTTAGGAGGTGATCACCAGCGCGTAGCCCGTCAGGGGAGGGAGGGCAGTGACGACCGACGCCCCTTCGGCCGTGCAGTCCAGCAGCGCATCGCTCGCGCCGGGCTGGTGCCAGGCCGCATGGCGCGATGGGGCCAGGTCGGCCCGCACGTGCAGCCGCAAGCCCTCAACCGTCTGCCCGCTCGCTTTCAGCAGGTGGAAGGTCGCCTGCCCGGTCGGCAGCCGGAAGGGCGCCAGCCGCACCCGCCCCAGGCTCTCGGGCGGCCCGCTGACGTACGCCACCGGAGGCGTGGGGAGGAGGTCCCTGACCGCGCGCGCTAACTGCTCGCGCCACGCCTCTGGCGGCGTCGCGTCGAGGGCCGGCGCCGACGCGCTGTTCCGGGTCGCGTCGGCGAGGGCCGATCCCGGCGCGCGCCGCCGCCCGTACTCATCGCACGTACCGGCCTCGCCCACGAGCAGCACCCGTGCGCCCCCGGAGGCCTGAGCCACGAGCGCCTGCATCTCACGGTCCGTCAGGCGCCTCTGACCCGCCACGACGACCACGCCGTGGTGCGCCGCCGCCCCCACCGGCAGCACCTCGTACGGGATGGCAGCCTCCAGCAGCGCCTGCTCGACCGCCTCCCGCTCCTCCCGGTCGCCCTCCGCCGACGCCACGTCGGCCTCGCTGAAGACGAGTGCTACATCGGCCAGCGACTGCGCGCGGTGGTGGTAGTGCTCGTGGCGCGCCGCGAAGTCGAGCAACTCCGACCACGCGGCGCGGAAGGGCTCGTCGGCCACGAAGCGCGGCCTGAGCCCATCCGCAGCCTCGTGTTTGGCGGGGGCGTCGCCGCGCACGGCATCCGGACATCCGAGCACCTGCCCGCCGAAGGCCATCGCCGCTCCCAGGACCGTCTCAGGCCCGCCCCGTGTCCGGCCGCAACCGGTCGGGCGGTACACGAGCGTGCGTGTCGCGTGGCCGAGGAGGCACGGCCCGGCGCCGACGCCGGGCGCCCGACCCGGCTCGCTCGTGATGATGTCCAGCGGCGCACAGACCTCCCCGAACGCCGTGTAGGAGCCCTCCGCCGGACCCAGCCGGACCTCGGCCCAGAGCGCGAGGTGCGCGCTGATCGAGCGCAGGTGAATGCGAAGCTCCGCCAGCGCGCTGCGGAGGGCGTGCACGGCGGAGTGCGCGGCCTCGTAGTGCAGCGGATCGGCCGGGCTTGAGTCCAGCGGCAGGCGCGTGTGCTCGAAAGAGGCCAGGCCCAACGCCATTGCGGGACCCGCCTGTGCGAGGCGCCGGCGAAAGGCCTGCTGGCAGCGCTCGCAGTGGCACACTTGCGGCCCAAAGGGGGCCACCAGCACCCCGTCCGCCTGCAGGCGCTCGCACGCCTCCGAGATGCTGTCCTTGAGGAACTCCAGGTACCCGCGACTGCGGTAGCACGGCCGCCACGCCGGGCGGCCCTCGCCGGCCGGGACCGCTTCGCCCTGCGCGTCGCGCTGGGCCCAGGCTGCCAGCCCCGGCCGCTCGGCCAACAGTGACTCGTAGTATAGCGCCCCGCCCTCCACCCGCGCCAGCACCCGCAGCTCCAGGTCGTGGCACGTCGCGGCAAACTGAGCCGCATGGCGTAGGTCCTCCGCCTGGGCCAGCCGCCCGAAGCCGTCGTCGCAATGGAGCGCGACCGCGGTCACTCCGGCCGCCTTCAGGCCTTCCAGCGTCCGCCGTGAGTGCACCACATCGGACCTCGCCTGCCGCCAGGCCAGGCCGCGTCCGCCGGGCGCATCGCCACCGGCCAGGCGGCGCGCAGCGGCGCCCGGGTACTCGGGCGCGAGGTCCACGAACCTCAGAGAGAGGGGCCGCAGCCACGAAGGCGGGCTGCTCGGATCGAGCATCGGCGGGCTCAGCTCCCGTCTCGGCGGAGGCTAACGCTTCCGCCGTTCTCCGGCCAGGGGCAGGTCGATCAGCTGCTCATCCCCGATCCCCGCGACCGCCATCACACGCTCGCACCAACGCAGGTTGCCCACCCCGCAACACGAGTGAGCATCGCTACCCACGATGAAGCGCACCCCGAACCGCGCGAACAGGCGCAGCACGTCCGCATACTCCGCCGTGATCCGCTCGACGCTGTGCTCGGGGTACCACCACGGCAGCTGGTTCATGATCTCAAACGCCGTGCCCGTCTCCTCGAAGGCCGTTGCCATCTCGATCAGCGCCGGGGCCTGGAAGTCCACCGGCGAGAGCACCGCCGGGAAGCGCCCGAGGTTCAGGGGGTGCGCGATGGCATCCACCAGGGGGTTCGCGCACGCCTTCGTGATCGCCGAGACGACGTTGCGGATGAGCCTCCCGTGGCTGGCCGGCGGATCGACCCCAATCCCCTCCGTGCGGCCGCCGAAGTCCACCAGCACGAAGTCGAGGCGCTCGGCGAGTTCCTCGGTCAAGCTCACCTCGCCTCGCGGGTTCAGGATGACCCCTTCTCCCCCGGCCAGAACCTTCGTGTCGCAGACCGCATCGGCGGCCTCGACCTCCCTCAGCATCTCGCCAAGCCACGGCGCCTCGCCGAAGATGTGGTCCGCGATGACGACCGTCTCCAGACCGACCGCGTCCGCCGCCCGCGCGTTCTCCAGGACGCTGTTGCGCCCATCAGAGAACGTTGTGTGCGTGTGGGCATCGTAGCGCCCCAACAGACCTGTGCGGCGCGGCATGGCCTTCCCTCCTACGCGCCAACCTCCGCCGCAATCGTGCGCATGGCGTCCAGCGCCTGGGCGGCCCAACCGGCCGGATCGTCGGCGATGTTGAACAGGTCGATCGTGTAGTAGCCCCTGTAGCCGATGGCGCTCAGCGTGTGGCAGACACCCACGAGGTCGAGGTCGCCCTCCCCCGGCAGCAGGTGCCGGTGGATGCCGGCGGACATCCCCTCGACGTGAGTGTGCACGATGGCCGACCCCAGCTTCCGGATGCTCTCACACACATCGTCATCCGTCAGGAAAGCATGGCCGACATCCAGGTTGACCGCCAGAGCGGGCGACTGCGCCGAGTCCAAGAGGACGTGCATCTCGCCCGAGCTGCCGACCGACAAGCCGGGCTCAGGCTCAATGGCCACGCGGAGGCGGCAGTCCGCCGCCTTCGGAAGCAGTTGGTCCAGGATCGCGGACAGGGCAGACCGAGCCTCGGCCTCTTGCCCGGGCTCCATGCGCCGGCCGTTGATGATGAAGATGTCGGCCCCGAAAGCCGCCACCAGGTCGAGGGCCCGGATGGTGCTGTCCCTCCGCAGGTTCGGCTCCTCGGAGTCCGCGTGGTAGCTCACGCTCGCGACTTCGAGCCCGACCTCCCGGCACTTCCGCGCCAGGTTGGCCGCGTCGGCCCGGGTTAGCTTCTCCGGCCGACAGTCGGGATGCTCCAGGCAGATCTCCACTCCATCATACCCAAGCTCCGCGAGCGTCCGGAGCGCCTCGTCAATCGGCCACTGATGGAACCCGGCGGTGCGGAACCCGATCTTCATCCTAAGGCGCCCTCCCGGCAGCCGCGATTACCAGCCATGCTCCCCCAACAGCGGCACGAAGACGCAGCCCAGGCCCTCCTCGGTGGTAGAGCCGTGCGCGGCCTTCGTCACGGTGGTGATCCGCTGCAGGTGCCGATCACCGACCGGGATTACGAGCCGTCCCTCCGGGCTCAGCTGCTCGACGAGAGGCTGTGGGACCTCCGGCGCCCCGGCCCCCACGACGATCGCATCATACGGGGCGGCGTCGGGGTAGCCGAGCGTCCCGTCTGCCACGACGACGCGCACATTCGCGCAGCCCAACGCCTCCAGCTGTCGGCGCGCCCGCTCCGCGAGTGTGACCACCCGCTCCACGCCCACAACGTCGTCGTACAGACGGCTGAGCAACGCGGTCTGGTACCCGGACCCGACCCCTACATCCAGGGCGCGGCCGGCTCCCGTGGGCTCCAGCGCCGCCAACATGCACGCCACGATGTACGGCTGCGAGATCGTCTGCCCCTCGCCGATCGGGAGCGCCTGGTCGCTGTACGCCTGACTGCGCAGCCGATCGGGCAGCAGGAGGTGGCGGGGCACGACGCGCATCGCCTCGAGCACCAGCGGGTGGCTGATCCCGCGGCGCACGATCTGCGTGCGCACCATCTCCTCACGCTGCGCCTGCCACGAGGCCTCCTCGCGCGACGCGCCCTCCGTCGGGGTCATGCTCCCCTCTCCGCTCTCCGCGTCCCGTGTCGGGAAGGACCGTCCTGGGTACGACGCGAACCTGTAAAGCCACCGACTTGGCCATCGGACGGGACCGGAGTCCGCCGTGCGCCACGCATCCCGCTACATCCCCCGGCGAGCGTACCGCACGGAGCCCTCCGAGGACTCCGACCTCATCGTCGCGCTATTCCGCTTCGCGATCATCATCGCCTTCACGCTCAGCGCCGGGATGCAGCCGGTCTACACGGTCAAGTGGCCGGCCACCACCATGCGCGTGGTCGCCGCGGTCTACACGCTGGGGCTGATGCTGGCCTATGTGTACAGCCGCCAGTGGCTGACCCAGCGCCGCCGACAGGAGCTCCTCGCGCGCCGTGGATGGGGCTTCCTGCTGCGCCACCGGATTCCGCTGCAGAGGGTCTCAGCGGTGGTCGTTGACCTGTTGCTGATCACCTCGATCATCTACGACCTGCGTTGGATCGGCGACAGCACCGACCTCTACTTCAACTTCTACTTCGTCGTCGTGGCCGTCGCGGCCATCTGGTTCCACCGCGCGGGGGGCGTGATCGCCGGGGCCGGGGCCACCATCTGCGTTGCGTCCGTGGTGTGGAGCGTACACGGCCCGGACGACGGCGGCGACGCCCTGCAGGCGGAGCTCCCCGTGCGTGCCTTGATGTACCTGGTGGCGGGGCTGGTGATCGGCTACCTCGCGCGGGCGCTTGACGCCGAACGCCGCCAACGGGAGCGGTTCGACTGGGAGCTCAGCATGGCGCGGCAAGTCCAGGCCGCCATGCTGCCCGATGAGTTGCCGAAGCTCGAAAGCTACGACCTGGGGGCGCACTTCACCCCGGCGAGCGCCGTCGGAGGGGATTACTACGACGCGCTGGTCGGACCGGACGGGCGCCTGTTCATCGCGGTGGCTGACGTTGCAGGGAAGAGTGTCTACGGCGTGATGCACCTCTCCCTGGTCCGCAGCGCTTTGCGGGAGGCCATCCTCGAGGGCCACGCGCCCGCGGAGATCGCGGTGCGCCTGAATGCCACCCTGGCCAAGACCCTGCCGCCCAACAGCTTCGTCAGCCTGTTCTGTGGCGCCCTCGACCCCCTCTCGGGGAGCCTGCATTACGCCAACTGCGGCCACGTTCCGCCTGTCCTGATCCGCGTCGACGCAGCATCTGAGGCCGAGCTGCTCGCCACGGGGGACATCGTGCTGGGTGTCGAGGCCAACGCCCCCTACCGCGAGGCGGTCACCCGACTGGCCCCGGGGGACCGCCTCGTGTGTTGTACGGACGGGCTGACGGAGGCGATGGGCTCCCAGTGGGAGCCGTTTGACACGACCGGCGTCGCAGCGACCGCCCGGGAACAGCCGACCGCCGGCGCCCGTGACCTGGCGGAGGCGATCGCCGCCGCGGCGGATCGTCACCGTCAGGGCGCGCCTCTCGATGACACGACGATCTTCGTCGTGCAGCGGGTCGCAGGGGTGCCCGCCATGGCGACGCCGGAGGTCTAGCTTGAGGACACGAGAACGTGCGACAGTGAAGCACAGGGAAGGCAAGGCGTGCTGGGGTGGAGGTGACATGAGGAAGTGTGGCTTCCCAAGACCCCAGACCGGGAATCTGTAACCCAATGGTCGTCTTGATCGACAACTACGACTCCTTCGTCTACAACCTCGTCCAGTACCTTGGGGAGCTGGGCGCGGAGCCGCTCGTCTTCCGGAATGACGCGGTATCGGTCGACGAGATTGCGGCGCGCGGGCCCTCGCAGATCGTCATCTCGCCCGGGCCCTGCACTCCCCTGGAGGCCGGGGTCAGCAACGAGGTCATCCGGGAGTTCGGCCCGCGAGTCCCCATCCTCGGCGTGTGCCTGGGGCACCAGGCGATGGGACATGTGTACGGAGGGCGCGTGATTCGCGCGCGCCGGCCGATGCACGGGAAGACGAGCCTCATCCACCACGATGGCCGCCGCGTCTTCGCCGGCCTGCCCAGCCCGCTCACCGCGACGCGGTACCATTCGCTCATCATCGAGCGCGAGACGCTCCCGGCCTGTCTGGAGATCACGGCCGAGACCGAGGCGGGGGAGATCATGGGGGTCCGTCACCGCGAGTTCCCCGTTGAGGGCGTACAGTTCCACCCGGAGGCCATCTTGACCGAGCACGGCCACCGGATGCTAACCAACTTCCTGCAGCAAACGCCCTGACGGAGGCCCCGATGCCCGCGGCAGCCCGGTTGAACGGGCAGACCCTCGATCCGGCACACGCAGCCGTGGCCGCGCTCGACCACGGTTTCCTGTACGGGAACGGGCTCTTCGAGACGCTCCGCGCGAGGGACGGTGTGCCCTTCGCGCTCGACGAGCACCTCTACCGGCTGGAGCGCAGCGCCGAGGTGATCGGCCTCCGGCCGCCGCCCGCGGAGAGCCTCGCGGCCGAGGTCCTGGCGGCGGCGGAGGCGGCGGGGGAGCCGGACGCCTACGTGCGCCTGACGGTCAGCCGCGGCCCGGGGGCGGCGGGGCCGGACCCGGCCACCTGCGGTGCACCGACCGTGCTCGTGGTGGTCCGCCCCTTCCCTCCTGCTCCGGAGCGCTGGGAGCGCGGGGGGCTGACTGCGGCGACCGCCGCGATCCGGCGCAACACGTCCTCGCCTCTGACTCGCGTGAAGTCGCTCAACTACCTTGAGTGCATCCTGGCGAAGCAGGCCGCGAAGGCGGCCGGCTGCGACGAGGCTCTCTTCGTGGACACCGACGGCTGCCTCGCCGAAGCCACCGCCTGGAACCTCTTCTTCGCGGAGGGCTCGCGCCTGCTGACGCCGAGTGAATCACGCCCGATCCTACCGGGAGTGACCCGCGCGATCGTCCTCCGGCTGGCCCGCGCGCTCCACCTCGAGGTCGAGGAGGGTGCCTTCCCCCCGGAGCGCCTCGCGGAGGCCTCCGAGGCCTTCCTGACCAACTCCCTGTACGGGATCATGCCGCTGGCCTCCGTCGACGGGAGACGGATCGGTTCAGCGGCCCCAGGCCCGCTGACCCTCCGGCTCCGCGACGAGTACGAGACGCTGCGCCGGGATTCCCGTCGCGGCTGACAGGAGCGGCTCCCATGCCCACCCACGTCCGCCTCGGCGCCCTCGCCTCCGGCGGCGGCACCAACGTGCAGTCCATCATCGACCGGTGCGCCGACGGCCGGATCAGCGGTGAGGTGGCCGTTATCATCAGCGATCGACCCGACGCCGGTGTGCTGGAGCGCGCCCGTGCGCGCGGCATCCCGGCGGTCCACATTCCGGTCGCGAAGACGGGCACCGATGACTGGCTGGCGGCGGACCGACTGATCGTGGAGACACTACAGGCGGCCGGGGTCGACCTGGTCTGCCTCGCGGGCTACATGCGGGTCATTGGCCCGCATCTCCTGGCCGCGTTCCCGCACCGCATCATGAACATCCACCCGGCCCTGTTGCCGGCCTTCAAGGGGATGCACGGCCCGCGCGACGCACTGTATTACGGGACGAAGGTGGCGGGCGCGACCGTGCACTTCGCGGACGTGGAGTTCGACATGGGCCCGATCATCACTCAGGCCGTCGTCCCCGTGCGCGAGGACGACACGGAGGCCACCCTCGCCGCCCGCATCCTCCGGCACGAGCACGAGATCTACGCCCAGGCCATCCAGTGGTTCGCCGAGGGGCGTCTGCGGGTGGAGGGCCGCCGCGTCATGGTCGAGGGAGTGGAGACGGCGGCGCGCGTGTCCGCCGACGCCTCGGGGTAACAGCCCAGGCTACCCGACCGGCAGCGCTGGACGCACGGCCTCACGGGCGGCGTTCAGCTCCTTCTGCGCGCGAGCGGCCGCGCCCAGGCGCCCAAGCGCCGCAACCGCCGCCTTCGCGAACTCCTGCTGCTCGGCCCGGCTGAACTCCGCGCCGCCCCGGCGACGAGCGCTGCCGCCAAAGCAAGACCTGCTGACTGGGTCCGCATGGCCTCCACCTCCCGCACGCCACCGATTAGGCGTGCAACACCCCCCGCCGGCGCGGCGGTTCCTGGGTCTAGGAGGGCGCTGCGTCGTCGGCGGTCAGGGGGCTGCTGCTCGGAGGCGAATGGCTTCCTCGTATACGGCCAACGTGCGGTCGGCGATCGTGTCCCAGGACAGGTCGGTGGCAGCCTTCTCGTAGGCCTTGCGGCCCATCTCCCGGCGGTGCTCCGGGGCCTGCAGCACGGCGACCACCGCCCGGGCCAGCGCCTCCACGTCGCGCGGGGGCACCACGAACCCGGTCTCGCCTTCGTCCACCACCTCCGGCAGACTCCCCACGTTCGTCACCACCACCGGCTTCCCGAAGGTGTACGCGAAGGCCAGCACGCCGCTCTGCGAGGCCTCGATGTAGGGCAGGACGACGACGCTCGCGCGCCGGAAGAGGTCGGCGGCCTCGTCGCGCGCCACGAACTCGTTGTGGACCTCGAAGCGCTCGGGGTGCGCCATCATCGCCTCATAGCGCCCGAAGTCCTCGCCCTGCCCTCCGATGATGACCCTCAGGCCCGGGACGGCCTCCGCGATCAGCGGCTCCGCGCGGATCAGGTACTCCAGGCCCTTGTACTCCCAGATGCGCCCGAAGAAGAGAACGGTCTCCGGCTCCTCGCGAACCGCCGGGTCGCCCCACGTGAGGTAGTGCAGGAAGTTGCCGTGCGGGATGACGTGGACCTTGTCCTCCGGCGTGCCCTCGTCCTCGACCATGACCCGCTTCAGCGCCTGCCCGTGCACGATCAGCCGGTGGGCGGCCCGCCGGACGCGACGACGGAGGAACGGCACCCGTCTTGCCTGCCGATGCCCCGGGTGCCGCTCGACGTCGTGGACGGTGTTCACGAGGGCCGCGTGCCGCGTCAGCCGCGGCGCCTGGAGGTCGAACCAGGGGTAGACCTCTTGCATGTGCACGACATCGGGTTCCATCGCCGCGATGTCCCGCGCCAGCCGCTTCCCGCAGAGGTACCCGGCGAGCGACTTCACCCGAGGGAGATGGACCTCATGGCAGTGCACCGCGGGGTCGATGGCCCCGAGGATGTGCTCGGCCTTGTTCCGCGCGATGACCAGCGTCGTCTCGGCCCGTCGCGCCATCGCGTTCGCGAGGTGCACCGTATAGTCGATGAAGTGCAGCGCCGGGAGGACGACCCTCAACCCCTCACACCCCCGCGATCCGGCGCGTCGCCTTCACGGCCTCCCCGTGGTCCCCGGTCGGCCGAAACTCCAGCCCGATGAAGCCCTCGTAGTCCGCCTCCGCGATGGCCCGGAAGACGTTGACGTAGTTGATCTCACCCGTCCCCGGCTCGAACCGCCCCGGCACATCGGCGCAGTGGAAGTGCCCGATCTTGTCGATGCTCGCCGTGATCCGCGGGATGAGGTGTCCCTCGGTGATCTGCTGGTGGTAGATGTCGTAGAGCAGCTTCACGCGCGGGCTGCCGACCTCGTCGAGGATCTCGAAGCCCTCATCGGAGGTAAAGAGGTAGTACCCGCCGTGGTCCACCCGGATGTTCAGCGGCTCCAGCACCAGCGTGATTCCCTGCGCCTCGGCCTCGGGCGCGACGCCCTTCAGGCCCTGCACGATCGCCTCGTGCTGAACGCTGCGTGGCAGGTTGAGCTCGTTGCCCGTCGTGACGATCAGCGTCGGCACCCCGAACTCCACGGCCTTGCCGATGGACTCCTTCGCCCCCTCGATCCAAGCTGCCGTGTTGTTCGGGTCCACCAACGCCCCGGTGGAGTCGCAGCACATCCCCGCGATCTTGAGCCCCAGCCGGTCCGCGCGCTCCCGCAGCGCCGGCAGGTCCTTGTTGTGCCAGCCCCAGAACTCGAACGCCGGCAACCCGCAGTCGGCCGCCCGGTCGACGCGATCCACGAACTCCGGCACGTTGCTGAAGATCATCTCGATACACGCCGACAGCTTCAGGTCAGTCATCGGGGTCTCCCTCTCAAGTCCCAATTCGATCCGGCGCATCTCCGCGCCGGTAGGTCTTCTTCCTCGTCCCGTCCAATCTCCCTCCCGATCCCCTACCCCCGCGGGAGCTGCCCCCATGTTGCGTTGCCTGACGTTGCTGGCCCTTCTGATGCCCCCCCTGGAGGCCGACATGATCGGACCGGACTGCCGCGTGCAGCGCGTCGGCGGCGTGCCCACCTTCATGATCGACGGGCGGCCGCACTCGGGCATCTGCTACTCCACCTACGACTGCCACCTGCCGCGCCTGCACGAGCGCGTCGAGCGCTTCGCTTCGGCCGGTTGCGACATCTACAACTTCGTGGTCGAGATCGCCGGTTACGGCTACTCCCGCCCGATGTGGGTCGGCCCCGACGAGTGGGACTTCCGCGACCTCGACGACCGCGCCCGCACCGTCCTGCAGGCCGCGCCGAACGCCTGGCTGCTGCCGCGCATCTACATCGACGCCCCCGCCTGGTGGTGTGCCGCCAACCCGGGCGAGCTGCTGCTCCTGGACGACGGCTCCCCCTCCTTCGGCGAGAAGCTCTTCGCCCTGTCCCGCGAGGGCAACTACCCCTCCCTGGCCTCCGCGAAGTGGCGGGCCGACATGGACCGCGCGCTCGTCGCGGTGATCGACCACATCGAGGCCTCCGACTACGGCCCGCGCGTCATCGGCTACCAGCTCTCCGGCCAGAAGACCGAAGAGTGGTACCACTGGAGCATGAACTGCGACCGCCTCGGCGACTACAGCCCTCATGTGCAGCAGGCCTACGGCGCTCCGGTCCCTTCTCGCGAGGCCCGCTACGGCGACCGCTCCCGACCCTTCCGTGACCCGGTGGCCGAGGCCGACGTGATCGCGTTCCATCGCTTCTGGTCCGACCTCATGGCCGGCACCATCGAGCACTTCGCGCGCACCGTGAAGACGCGCACTTCCGGCCGCAAGCTCGTGGGGGCCTTCTACGCGTACACCTTCGAGTTCACCGATCTCGCCGAGGACGCCGGACACCTCGCCTGCGGCCGCCTCGAGCGCAGCCCGTACGTCGACTTCATCATGGCGCCGTCGAGCTACTACGACCGCAACCTCCCCGGTCGGCCCTACTTCCGCGCGCCCGTCGCCTCCCTGCAAGCCCACGGGAAGGTCTTCTGGAACGACTTCGATCAGGTCAGCTACAAGTACTACGACAAGCTCAAGGCCGATCCCAACCTGAAGACCTGGGAGTACCAGATGGGCCTGACCCAGACCCCCGAGGAGTTCGTCTGGATGTGCCGCCGGGAGGTCGGCATGGAGCTCGCCCAGGGCGTGCAGCTCGCCCACTTCGACATCCACGGCGGCTACTACGACGATGAGGTCATCATGGAGGGGGTCAAACAGCTCATCGAGGTCCGCCGCGAGGCCTTGCAGCTGCCCGACCGGGGCTCCACGGCCCAGATCCTGGTCCTTGCCGACGAGGCGTCGGAGCACTGCTACAGCTTCCGCAGCCCGGTCCTCACGCGCCTGCTGAGCCACCAGCTCGGCGAGCTCGTCTGCGTCGCGCCCTACGATACGGCGCTGCTCGCCGACCTCGCCCTTCTCGCGGTGGACCGCTACCGGCTCGTGATCCTGCCGAACGCGGTGAAGCTCGACGAGGGCCAACGCGCGCTGATCCGCCGCAAGCTCTGCCGCGATGGCCGCACGGTTTTGTGGCTGAGTGCGCCGGGTTACTTCGCCGACGGCGCGGGCAGCCTCCGCAACATCGAGCGCCTGACCGGCGTCGCGGTGCCCGAGGGCGCCTGGCTCACGGACGCCGAGCCGACCATCTCCCCACAGAGCGGCTGGACCTCGGTCTACTCACCGGGCCCGGTCTCGACCCGAAACGTCCGCTCCCTCGCCCGCAACGCAGGGGTCCACCTCTATACGAGCGACCCCCACGTTGCCGTCTTCGCGAATCGCCACTACCTCACCGTGTGTGCCGATCGCCTGGGGGGCCCAACCACCGTCCGCCTCCCGCAACGCGCCACCGTCACCGACACCGCCACCGGCGCGCAGCTGTGCGCGGACGCCGCTCGCTTCGAGGTCGACCTGCGACCGAAGGAAGTGCGGCTGCTGAGACTGCTCACGCGCCACCGGCCCTGGCGGCCTTCCAGTCGGCCGTGAAGGTCGCCAGGTCGGCCGCGTTCACCGTGCCGTCGGCGTTCAGGTCCTCGGGCACGCTGGAGGTGGCGAAGGCCCCGTCCTCCGTCCACCCGGGCTCCTCCTGGACCGGGGGCGGTGGGCCGAGGAGCATCCCGACGAGGGCGAGGGCTGACGTTCCGGAAAGCGCCATCTGATCCACTACTCCTGATTCCCCGCGCGGGGCGCCCTCAGGGCTCCGGCGCGGTCACCGCGTAGCACAGGTCGTTCGACTTCAGGCCCGGCCCGCCCGGGTCACCCGGTCCGGGCACCTGCACGACCACGCACCGGTCCTGCGGGTACCTCGGCAGCGCGGTACCTGGGCTGTAGGCCCAGATCTCGCTGTTGCTCCAGTAGGCGATGGTGAGCGGCAGGGCGGCCTCGCCCCACAGGACGTTGCCTTCGTCCTTGCCGAAACCGCACCCCTTGAGCACGAGAACCGCCCCGGGCGGAGCGCTGCGAGGCTCCAGGCTGCCCAGTACGGGAACCGCCTGGCACCGCAGCGTGATCCTCGTCCGCCCGGTGTAGGGCGCGACAGCCCTCAGGTTCATCACGCTGAGCAGCACCTGGCCGCCCGTGTACTGCCCGAGCCCGAGGGTCCAGTGCTTGTCGGTGCCGTACGTGATCCTCTTCCAGGTGATCTCCGCGCTCGGACCCGTCCCCTCCTTGCCGAAGAAGTAGAACTCCCAGTACGCCGACTCCGGGCTGACGAAGTCGACGCTGACGCGGCTCTCCATCCACGACGGTAGCTGTGTTGCCGCCGGATCCGGCCTGATGAGGGCGTTCCACACCGACAGGTCCTGGAGGTCGCGCTTCCAGGTGACGCCGTTCTGAGCCCCGAGGTTCAGGAGGCTGGCGCGGCTACCCAGCATCAGCTCCGGCTTGGGGAATGGCGTCTGTACCTGGGTGCCCCAGACCGTCCCGGCCAGCCAGCCCATCGCGAAGTTGGCGTACTGTATGCCAAGTCCATACGACGACGCCCAGAGATCGCTCAGCGCAGTGCACGGCCTTAGCGCCGGGTCGGCGTAGTGGGCCTCGAGGAGATCGCCAATCTGCCGGTGGGTCAGTCGGTTGTGCACGAACATCGACGCGCCATAGCCGTGCTCTTGGGCGCCGCTACGCCCCTCGCTGTAGGGGAACTCGAGGCCGTGGTTCGCCGGGAAGGCCCAGTTGTCGGATGACTCCTGGCTGGAGGCATCGGGGTTGTAGACGGACGTCGGGATCGGGAACGACCCCCCAGGCGGCGTCCACAGGTCGCCGAGGTCGAACTCCAGGTCGGTCGCCGTCGCCTCCTCGAACCACAACCAGTCCGTGCCCCGGCTCGCCATTGCCCACGCGCCGCGGCTGTCATAGAGGTACTGGTAGACGTGGAACATCTCGTGTCCGAACGCCGCTCCCAGCTGGTTCAGCTGCTGGGTGTCGAAGCAGCGCAGCGAGTTGAGCTCGATGGTGACGTAGTCCACACCGCGCACGCCGATCGAGCAACTGGCCCACAGCTCGGGCCCGAGCGGCTCGACCCACACCTCGATCGGCCAGCGCGTCCGTCTGCCCCAGTTGAGGTCGTACAGCCAGTCCAGCCGGCGGTCGGCCTCCGCGCCGAAGACGTGCAGCCGTTCGATGGCGTCCTGGCCCACCCGCTTGCTATAGATGAACCGGAACCGGCCGAGGTCGAGCTGTCGCAGGCCCCTGAACAAGGAGTAGACCGACGAACGGGGGGCATCGTCGACGGGCCCCTCCGCCGCAGAGCCTGCCTCCGTCGTGGGGGGAATCTGGGCCACGCACTTGCCGCCCGACGCGCTCGCGGGCAGAGGCATGAACGCTCGGCCGGGGCCCGTGCCGCCTCTCACGAAGCCGGGTTCATCCCCCATCGCAACGAAGCTCACCCCGTCCGTCGGTGAGCCGGGTGCGGGGGTCAGCGAGACCGTCAGCGCCTTGTGGATCGTGGCGGGCAGCCCCTGCAGCTCGTAGCGGTCCGACGCGCACTCCGCGCCTGCATCCGGCGCCGCCGGCAGACGGTAGAGAACGAGCTTGGCGGTCGCGCCGAACGCCCCCTTCGGCGCCGTTAGGGAGAACCCGGGTCCGTTCAGCACGCCCCCGGCCGCGCCGATCTCTGCGCGCGCCACGGCCTTGGTGTACGGGCCGTGCTCCTCGCAGTAGGCCACGAACTGCAGGATGCGGGCGGAGTCGACCGTGTCGATCCGTCCGTCGCCGTTGAAGTCCGACCGCGCCTTCACCGCGCCCCCGGCCTTCGCGGCCTTCCAGTCGGCCGTGAAGGTCGCCAGGTCGGCCGCGTTCACCGTGCCGTCGGCGTTGAGGTCCTCGGGTACGATGGCGACGGCGACGGGATGGTCGCCCAACGGGCCGGCCTGCATCGGGGAAGGCGTGCCCAGCGAGAGGCTGAAGGCAATGATGGCCGAGCTGTGCATGGACCGCATCGTGCGGGATCACCTCCGTCACGACACGCGGTAACGCGCGGGTGTCGTGGTCGCCGGCTAGGGCTTGCTGAGCGTGAACGTGGCGGGCGCGGCTCCCGACAGTCCGACGGGTCCCGCCACGTCGATCCACACCACGTGCTCGGCCCCATACTGCTTCGTGTCCGGGAAGCTGAAGGTGACCCGCGTGTTCGTCCACTGTAGGATCTGGCAGCCCCACGTGCCGGTGCCAGGGGACGCGCTGACGCTGCTCTGCCCCTGTTGCGCGCCAAAGCCCCAGCCCTCGAGCGCCGCCGTCGTTCCAGGTGGGCCACCTGACGGGATCATCTGTGTAATGTTGGGACGCACCTGCACGCCCACCTTCACCGTCGGGGAGGTCGTGTAGGGGTAGGCGGCTCGGACGTTCCTGAACGCAAACATCGCCCCCATCGGGCAGGCGTCGAAGTCTTGGAACGGGTTCAGGCTGCCGAACTTCCCCTTCGGCCTCGTCTTCGATTCCAGCACCCACGTTGAGCAGTCCCAGTCACTCCGGTCGACGCCCGTCACAGAGAACCACAGCTCGGCGTGGGGTGGGAGCTTCGCCTTCCTCAGCACGACAATGGGCAGCGCCGAGAGGTCGGGGAAGTCCCGCGTAACCGTGAAGCCGATGCTGGCGTCCGAGATGCTCCCCTTCTGGGAGTACCCTATGACCGTGGCGATGTCAGGGAAACTGGGAGCTGAACTGGGATAGAAGGACCCCTGGACCCACTGGTCCACGAAATCGGAGAAGCTCTGCCGTAACTGCGGCGCGCCGCCCAGGCCCTTGGCCAGAGCGTCGCACGGCAGCGCCGCGGGATGGAGCCGATGCTCAAAGAACAGCTCGCCGATCCCCGCGTCCCCGCCGAGCGCAGCCTGCAGTTGGTAGCAGAGCGCAGCCGCACCGTAGCCATGCTGGCCTCGCTCCGTCCTGTCCCCGGTCGCGTACTCGAGCCCGTGCCGGGTGACGAAGCCAATGTGCTGTCTGACGGCCGAAGGGATGGGCACAGTGGTGCCGGACTGCCCGGTGTAGTGGCTCATGGCCCACTCGAAGTGTGTCGCCGTGGCCTCCTCGACCCAGTACCACGGCCCGGGGCTCACGGCCGCAGCGTAGTTCCCGCGCGGGTCGTAGAGCGACTGCGCCAGATGGAACACCTCGTGCCCCAGGTAGGGCAGGGACGACCGGAACTCGGCATCCGAACCGCAGGACACCGAGTTGAACTCGATGGCGTAGTAGTTCCGGCCACACTTGCTGGGGGAGGTCTGGGCGTAGTTGGGGTCGTCCCTCCCCCCCGTCGCTCCGAGAGCACTGACGGTGACGTCGATGGGGTAACGCGTCCGCCGCCCCCAGTCCATGCCAAACCGCTTCTCGGCGGCGCTCCACGAGATCTCCGCGATCTTCGCGAGTTCCTGAGCCTGGCTCTCATCGCAGCTTGCGGGATGGAAGATGATCCGGAAATGCAGGGTCGTCAACGCGCGCCAGTGCGTGAACAGCGAGTAGCTCACGCTCTGCGGCACGTCTTCAGCTTGCCCGGCCTCCATCGAGCCGTCGGCCTCGGGCGCCGGAATCTCGCTGCTCCACCAACCGCCCGAACCGGTGGCCGGCAACGGGAGATGCGATGGTGCCATCTCGCCCGCACTGCGCACGAAGACGGGCTCCGAGTGGGAGACGAAGGTGAAGTTCGACACTGGCCAGCCGGAAGCGGGCCCCTCTGAGTCGGCCTGTAGGCGCAAGGCCAGGGGTCGGGCGAACCTGCGGGGCAGCCCCTCGACCCGGTACGTGTCCGTCGCGCACCCGAGTTGGGCGTCGGGCAGTCGCGGCAGGCGGCGCAGCACCAGGCTTGCCGTTGCGCTGAACGCGCCCTTCGGCACGGTCAGGGAGAACCCGGGCGCCTCGAGCTTCCCACCCGCTGCGCCGATCTCCGCGCGGCCCACGGGCTTGGTGTACGCACCATGCTCTGCGCAGTAGGCGACGAACTGCAGGATGCGCCCGGAGTCAGTCGTGTCGATCCGTCCGTCGCGGTTGAAGTCCGAGCGCGCCTTCACCGCGCCCCCGGCCTTCGCGGCCTTCCAGTCGGCCGTGAAGGTCGCCAGGTCGGCCGCGTTCACCGTGCCGTCGGCATTGAGGTCCTCGGGCACGGTCCCCAGGGAGAACGCTTGGTCCGGCAGCCGGGGGGGCGGCGGACCCAGCAGCGCCCTGGACACCAGGAACGGAACGTCCTGACCGGGGGCGGAGGGCGAAAGAACGGCACCTACGAGAAGCGAGACTACGAGCCACGCACGCATGGCTGGACACCTCCGGCAGAGCGGATGGCTCTACGCCAGACGCGTCCCAACCCCGCGCGCTGCCCGAGATGCTCCGTCGCACCGCGCGACGCCATGCCAGGTCCCGGGGAGACCCTCTGCGCATGGCTTCGCCCGTCGGGCGCGATTCCCCTCCTGTCATGTCAGAAAAGGAGCCTCCGGAACAGAAGGTGGTCGGCCCGACCCCGGTGAATCGGAGCGCCAGGAGTGCCGAGGTGCGCGATGCGGCGCCCTTCCGGCGGTGCGGCAGTCGACCGTAGATCCGTCGTGTGAGGGAGGTGCAGCGTGCACGCGAGACGAGGCGTCGTCTTGGCCGCGGCGTTGGGGTGCGGGGCGGCCGTAGCGGCTCAGTCCCCCGGCATTCGGGGCTTCGTCGCCCCCGAGCGCGGGGCGGCCCGGGCGCTCACCGGGCGGTATGTCCTCTCGATCGAGGCGGTCAAGGCGCCCTCGGCTCGCCTCGTCAGCTTCCGGCTGCGGGTGCCGTTGGCCTATGAGCTTGACACCGACCCGCGCGTCGTGCGGGTCGACGCCGTCCTCCCCGGCTCTCAGGTCCTCGCGATGGACCTCAAGACTCCGACTACGGCCGATCCGGCCGACGACACGCCCCTCCTCTTCGCGCAGACCTCCACCTCGGGCGGGAACCTCCTGCTTGATGTCGTCGCGCTGCTGAAGTCCAGCCAGAAGGCCCCCAAGCACGTGTGTGATGTGATCTTCACCTCACGCGGGCGACCGACCGCGACGCCTCTCGCGTTCCCGGCGGGAACGGTCGCCGTGAGGGACGCGGACTCCGCCCTGCTTGGCCAGGCGGCCTCCTTCGGCACCAAGCCCGTCCCGCTCTTCGGCGACCTGGACTGGAGCGGAGCCGTCAACTCGCTGGACCTCTCCCTCTTCGCCGAGGCCTGGCGCCGCTCCAACGTCACGCACCAGGCGCTTCCGCTCGCCGACCTCGCGCCCTTCACGGGCCCCATGGACCCGAACACCTCCGTCAGCCAGGGCAACGGAGCCGTCAACGCGGCCGACCTGTCCGCGCTCAAGGCCGCCTGGACCGCCTACAACAAGTCCCTGATCACCGGCGCCGGTGAGCCGAAGGAGGGTGAGCGATGACGCCTCGTCTCGCCGTTCCCACAGCCTTAGCCGCGCTCGTCGCCTTCACCGGGGCTGCCCGTGCGGTGGGTGTGGCTTTCGCGCCGACCTCCCTCACGCTGACGAAGGACGACACCACACCACGCACGGTCCGAATCTATGTGAAGGGCCTCACGGACGGGAAGGCGCTCGCCTTCGCGTCGTTCGCGACGCTGTGGAACCGCCAGCTCCTGTCGGTCACGACCCCCGCGTGGAACGCCGGCGTGCTGGACACGTCTGGGGTTGCCACCTTCACCGAGAAGGGCGCCGTGTTCAGCGCGGCGCGCGTAACGGCAACCGGGGCCGCGCAGTCCGGCGTGGCGCTGCTGACGCTCTCGGTGACGCCAAAGCCCGGGAAGGTGGGGCAGTGCTCCCTCCGGTTCAGCCCCTCGGCGCCGCTGAACGTCCTCCACGACCGCACCGGCCTGCCCATCCCGATCAGCAGCTGGCCCTCGCTCCCGGTGACCATCACCGATGGCGGCGCCGCCGGCGCGCAGCTCGCACGCAGCCTCTCGGTCTCCTCCGTCCCCGGGCGCGGGGCCACGATCGCCTACACTCTCGCTGCCGACGCAGCCGTGACGGTGGAGGTCCGCAACGTCGCCGGCCGCCTCGTCCGCACGCTCTTCGCTGCCCGTGCCGAGACCGCCGGCCCGCAGACCCACACGTGGCCGCTGCTCACCGATCAGGGCCTCTCGGCCCCACCCGGCCCGTACTTGGCCGTCGTCACCGCCCTCGCTCCCGACGGCCGACAACAACGCCTCACCGTGCCCTTCACCGTGGAGCGGTAGGGAGCCCACGCCAGCGACGGAGTCTACGCCCCTCGGGTCGGGGAGGTGCGATCCGTTCCTTCGCCCAATTCCCCCCAAGCACCCACGGGGGGCACGCCATGGACACGGTCACCTTCTTCGAGCCCTACCCCTTCGTCGAGGGCCAGAAGATCCGCATCGAGGGCGGACCGCGCGCCGGGGACTGGCTCGTCGTCGCCCTCACCGAGCGCCAGGTGACCTTGCCCTGCCCGATCTCGGGCCGCGAGTTCGAGTGGGACCGCTTCTGCTACCTCGTCGCCGACCGCGAAGCCGTCTGGCCCGCCGTCGTGGCACGGGGGGCCCGCCCGTGAAACGCCGTTCCGTCGATCTCGCGCCTGCGGCGCCGGCTGTGGCGCCGGTGGCTCGGCACTCTAGACCCGGAGAACCCCATGACCTCCTCGACGTTTGTCCTCGCCATCCTCGTGACCGCTGCGGTGTGTTGTAGCGCCGGTGCGCAGCCGGAGGGCTTCAGGCTCCACGCCCGCTTTCAGGGGATCGGGGCTTGCCTGAAGACACTCATCGGTCCGGGCCCCGAGCCCGGCTCGCAGCGGCTCTACGCCTCCCACATCTACGGCGGCGACACGCTCGACATCGTTGCCACCGATCCCCTGACGGGGCAGACCGACGTGTTCCCCGGCCCTCTGCCCGGCGAGTGCGGCGCCTGGGCGATGGCCCTGGGCCCCGACGGGCAGGTCTATGTCGGCACACTCTCGGCAGCCCACGTGCTCCGCGTGGACTGGGCGACGAAGGCCCTCGTCGACCTCGGCCGCCCCAGCGAGACCGAGTCGTACATCTGGCAGCTCGCGCTCGGCACGGATGACAAGCTCTACGGCTGCACCTACCCGAATGCCAAGCTCGTGCGCTTCGATCCCGCTACGGGCCGGGGCGAGGACCTCGGCCGCATGGACCCCACCGAGGGCTATGCGCGCTCCGTGGCGGCCGACGACCACGGCTTCGTGTATGTCGGGGTGGGCCCCTCGAAGGCGCACATCGTCGCGTATGAGATCGCCACCGGCGAGCACCGCGACATCCTCCCTCCGGAGGCCTCCGCCGAGGACTGGGGCAACGTCGTGCGAGCCGGCGACGGGGCCGTCTACGGCTCGGCGCGGGGCAAGACGTTCCGCCTGGCGGGCTGGGAGGCCGTCCCCATCCCTCCCGAGGAGGCGAAGGGCGAGCCGCCGCTGACCCTCGCGGACGGGCGACTCGTCTCCTACGACGGCCCCAGCGTCTCGGTGACCGATCCCGCGACCGGGCAGGTCGAGCGCCACGAGACCGGCTACCGGGGCAAGAGCCAGGACATCTTCCGCATCGGCCTCGGACCCGACGACCGGCTGTACGCCAGCACCGCCATGCCGATCCACTTCTTCTGGGCCGATCCCGACAGCGACGCCTGGGAGGAGCTCGGACAACCCGGCGGCGGCGAGTTCTACTCCTTCCTCGCCCACGGCAACACGCTTCTCGGCGCCGCTTACAGCGGGGCGGCGCCGCTGATGGTCTACGATCCAGAGCGGCCGTACGCCCCCAGCGAGGGCCCGACCGGCAACCCGCGCCTCGTCCACTACGACGGCGAGAACAGCGGGTGGCGGCCGATGGCGATGATCGCCGGGCCGGATGACAAGGTCTATATCGGGGCCGTCTCCGGCTACGGGCTCCTCGGCGGGCCCCTGTGCATTCTCGATCCGGCCACCGGCTCTATCGAGCAATTCCTGCACCTTATCCCCGATCAGAGCGTCGTCGCCCTGGCCCTGCTGCCCGACGGGCTCCTGGTCGGCGGCACGTCGATCGGCGGTGGCGGGGGCAGCCACCCGACTCAGACCGAGGCGAAGCTCTTCCTCTGGGACCCGGCGACGAAGACCACACTGTTCGAGACCGTTCCTGTCCCGGGGGATGGCACGATCGTGGCACTCGCCGTGGGTAAGGACGGCCTCGTCTACGGGTTCACCGGCAGCACGCTGTTTGTGTTCGATCCCGCCACGCGAGACGTGATCGACTCGGCGCCTCACGAACTGGGCAGCGTCGTCTTCAACGCGGTCATCCCGGGGCCCGAGGGCGAGCTCTACGGGCTCGCCTCCGGCGGCATCTTCAGGGTCGATACCGCCACCCGCCGCCCGCGCATACTGGCAGCCTACCCCGACGGCATCGACGGCGGCTTCGCGGTCCGGGGTCGGGCGATCTACTTCACCTCCGGCCCGCAGATCGTCAGCTACACCTTGCCGGACAACTGACGTCACGGTGTCCGGTTACCGGTGACCGGTCGCCGCCGTCGCTTCGAGGAGACCACCATGACCACCGTCAAACTCGGCGTCATCGGCTGTGGCGGCATGTGCAAGGCGCATCTGGCCCCGACCTCGGAGGCCTCCCCGGCCATCTCCGAGGCCTTGCGTCCCTACGCCGAGCGCATCGAGGTGCGCGGGCTTGCCGACATCGACCTCGCGAAGGCCGAGGCCTACCGTGAGGCCTACGGGGGCGCCTACGCGACCACGGACCCCGAGCGCGTGTTCACGGACCCAGGCATCGATGGGGTGCTGATCACCACGTGGCACGACACCCACGCCCCCTACTCGTTGCGCGCGCTGGAGGGCGGCAAGCACGTGCTGATCGAGAAGCCGATGGCGATGACCGAGGCCGAGTGCGACGCCATCCTCGAGGCCGAGGCGCGGAGCGGGCTGAAGTACATGGTCGCCTTCCGCTGTCGGTTCGCGATGGGCGCGCGGGACGTGAAGCGGGAGATCCCCGAGCCCGACAACATCATCGCTCACGCGCGCGTCGACGGCATCTGGCCGGAGGGCCTCTGGGCACAGGACCCGGTTAGGGGCGGCGGCCAGATCCTCTCCCAGGGCTGTCACGTGGTGGACATGATGTTCCACCTCGCCGGGGCCGAACCCGAGTCCGTGTACGCCGTCGGCGGCGTGTACCATCACTCGCGCCCCGAGCCCTTCGACACGATCAACGCGGTCGTGCGGTACAAGAACGGCGCGGTCGGGGCCTTCCTTGGCGGAGACGGCGGTACGGGGCAGCTGATGGCGCTGCACCCGCTGCCGTGCGGTTGTCCGTTCTTCGTGATGGTGACTGCGAAGGGCCGCAGCGCCATCGCCATCGACCACGGTCACGACGCCCGCTTCCATTCCTCCGACCCGGACTGGACGCCGCCCTACGAGTTCGGCAACCATTCCCAGGACGTCGGCGCGGACGTGTCGAGCGGCGTACCGGACATCCTCCCCGCGTTCGCGCGCTCGATCCTCGAGGACGAAGCGCCGCCCGCGACCGCAGCCGACGGCGCCCGCACGACGCGCTTCATCCTCCGCTGCTTCGAATCGGCCCGGACGGGAAAGGTGATCGGGCTCGGGTAGTGGGCCGCGCCTCAAGGGCCCGGCGGGCGCGGGGCCCGCATCGGACCGCGATGCCACTGGGCGGAAAGGAGCCCGCGATGACTGAACTGCTCTGTGTCTGCTTGGTTGCCGTGCTGGGCCTCGTGCTGGCCGCTGAGGCTCAGGTGCCACCGGCCAACTACGACGAGGCCAAGGTCCCGCAGTACACGCTGCCCGACCCGCTGGTCTGCGAGGACGGCACCCGGGTGGGAGACGCCGAGACGTGGCGGAGCAAGCGGCGCCTGGAGTTGCTCGATCTCTTCCGCACCCGGATGTTCGGCCGAGCCCCGGGACGTCCTGATGGCCTGCGGTTTGAGGTGCTGGAGACGAACGGCGAGGCGCTCGGCGGGCTGGCGACGCGGAAGCAGGTCGCGGTCTACCCAACGGGAAGCCCAGCGGAGCTGCGCTTCGACCTGCTGATCTACCTGCCGAACGACCGGCGAGGGCCGGCGCCGCTGTTCATGGGGCTGAACTTCAACGGCAACCAGGCCGTTCATGCGGACCCTGCCATCCGTCTGCCGGAGTCCTGGATGCGGGACACCCCCGACGGGGGGGTGGTGGACCATCGGGCCACGGAGCAGGCGCGCGCCACTGAGGCTTCCCGGTGGCAGGTCGAGATGGTCCTCCGGCGCGGGTACGGCCTTGCGACGGTGTACTACGGCGACATCGACCCCGACTTCGATGACGGCTTCCGCAACGGGGTTCATCCGCTCTTCTACGCCTCGGGGCAGACCCAGCCGGCCCCGGACGAGTGGGGCTCGATCGCGGCCTGGGCCTGGGGGCTGAGTCGGGCATTGGACTACTGCGGGATGGACGACGACATCGACGCAGAGCGCGTCGCCGTGATCGGGCACTCGCGGCTGGGAAAGACGGCGCTCTGGGCGGGGGCGGAGGACGAGCGGTTCGCGATGGTCATCAGCAACAACTCCGGTTGCGGCGGCGCGGCGCTGTCCCGGAGGTGCTTCGGCGAGACGGTCCTGCGCATAAACACGTCGTTCCCCCACTGGTTCTGCGACAACTTCCTGGAGTACAACAGCCGCGAGGAGGCCTTGCCCTTCGATCAGCACGAACTCCTCGCGCTAAGCGCGCCGCGGCCCGTGTACGTAGCGAGCGCCGAGGAGGACCTCTGGGCCGACCCGAAGGGCGAGTTCCTCTCGTGCCTGCACGCCGATCCGGTCTACCGTTTGCTCGGCACGTCAGGTCTGCCGGCGGCGGAGATGCCCGGCCTGAACCAGCCGGTGCAGGGAACCATCGGGTACCACATCCGCACCGGCGAGCATGACGTGACTGCCTACGACTGGGAGCAGTACCTCGCCTTCGCCGACAAGCACCTGCGGCGGTGAGGGTCAGGCGCCGTTCACCCGATCAGGAGCTTGATCGCGGTGAGCACCACAATGGTGTAGACGACTCCGGCGAAGAGGCGCTCGCTGACGCATCGGTTCATCCACACCCCGAGGAAGGTGCCGAGGAGCACGACCGGCGCAAGCCAGAGCGCCGAGAGCGCGACGTGCCCGGTGAGGACGCCGTTGGCGAGGAAGAAGGGCAGCTTCAGCAGGTTGACGCCGGCGAAGTAGAGCACGGTGGTGGCGACGAAGCGCTCTTTGCCGAGGTTCTGGGGCATGAGGTAGAGGGTGATGATGGGCCCGGCGGCGTGGGCCAGGGTCGAAGACACCCCCGCGGCGAAGCCGACGAGGGCGGCCTGCCACCAGACGGGGCGGAAGGAGGCGCCGGTGAGGACGCCGCGCTGTTGGAGCACTTGGGTCGCCACGAAGATCAGGGAGATCACCCCGAGGCTGATCTGCAGGGCGCGGTCGGGCATGTAGGCAATGGTCGCGGCGCCGGTCACGATCCCGACCACCGTCCCGGGCGCGAGCAGCAGGACGTTGTGCAGATCCCACTTGCGCCACCAGGCGACCAGCGCCGTGAGGTCGCCGAACATCAACAGCGGCTGCATCAGGCCTAGCACCTGCCGCATCGGCATGAGCTGCGCGAAGAGCGTGGGGGAGATGAGGCCGACGCCTCCCCCGAAGCCTGCCTTGCCGATGCCGATGAAGGCACTCGCCACGGCGCACAGGAGCAGCGTTGCGACCAGGGGGAGATCGGAGGATTGCAGGAAGATCGGCATCAGTCCCCCGCGAGGGTGTGCAGCAGGGCCTGCAGCTGCCCGCAGTGGTAGTACTTGTGCGCGAGGGACTGGATGAGGATGAGGCGGGCGGGCTGGGGCCGGCCCTCACCCCACCAGCCCGGCACCACCGCTGTCCTCTCGAGCGCCGCCTCGTCGAGGGAGGCCAGACAGGCGCACATCGTCGACTCCGTGTCGTCCGTGGGCGCCGCCCCGTGCCCGAGCAGCTCCATGTACCAGCGGTCGGCCTCGCAGACGTGCCGGAGGGTCTCCTCGGCGGATAGGTGGTCAGGGGCCGGGCGCCACTCCAGCTTCCCGGCCGGGACTTGCGCCAGCAGTTCGCGCAGCCGGGCGTAGTACTTGCGGGTCAGGGCCAGCATGTCCCGCACTTCAGCCTCAGCCGACATGGGCGGCCTCCGCGCGCTCGATGAGTTCGTCCTGCTCGGTCCGGGAGAGATCGACGAAACGGCCGCTGAAGCCGGCGATGCGGACGACGAGGTCTCCGTGGCGCTCGGGGTCTGCCTGAGCCGCGCGGAGGGTCGCGGTGTCGAGCACGCTGATCTGCAGTTCCTGGCCGCCGGCGCCGAAGAACGTCTCGATCAGCGGCAGGACGACCTCCGAGTCCGCGCGGGGCAGCGTCAGGTTCAGGTTGTACCCGCCGCGGAAGTTGTGGGCCGCGTCGAGCTTCAAGACGCTGTTCAGGACGCCCGTGGGTCCCGCGCGCGCGGTGCCGGTCTGCGCGCCGAGGCTGTCGGCCAGCGGCGCCCCGGCCCGGCGACCATCGGCGGAAGCCCCGAGGCGTCGGCCATCGAGGTGGTGGAGGCTGCGGACGACGTGGCAGCTCATATGGGGATGCCCGCCGAACCGCTGGTCGATCTCGGTCAGGACGCGCTCCCGCATGGCAACCAGCTCCACCGCCCACCGGTCCGCGCGGTCATCGTCGTTGCCCCACTTCGGCGCTGCGAGGAGCTGCTCGCGCACCGCGCCATCGGCGAAGTCCTCCCGCAGGGCGCCGACGAGCTCCGAGAGCCGGAGGGTGCGCCCGAGGAAGACCGTGTGCTCGATGGCCGCCAGGGCGTTGGCGGCGTTAGTGAGCCCGCGCTCGTAGACCCCTGGCAAGCGGAACGGCATCCCGACCAGGAGGTCCTCACCGCGCTCAAGGCAGCCGCGCATGAGCGCTGAGGTGAAGGGCGTTGGCCGCTCCTCTGCGAGGCGCAGTCGGTGCGCCTCGCCGTGAGCGCGGAAACGGCCGGCGCGGTTCAGCATGTGCTGCTCGAGGGTCTGAAGCAGCTCAGACATCCCGCCGATCGCGTCCGGGTCCGGCAGCTGCAGCAGCACCTCGTTGAGCAGCTCGAGGTACTGCACCGTCCCCGCGAGGGCCGTCGCGGACTCCATCGAGCGCCCGGGGATTCCGAGCTCGTTGCAGCCAATCACGCAGTACTCCGCCGCATCCTTCGCCGCGACTCCCGCACCCACGAAGCCGGCGATCGCCGGGCCGTCGTTCACCAGCAGGGGCATCGAGAGCCCGCTCGCCAGAAGCTCGGCGGCGCGGCGCTTCACCGCCGGATTGAGCCCTTCATCCCAGCGGACGAAGACCGGCGGATCGCCCAACCGGAGGAGCTCTGCGGCGTCCAGGAAGCAGAGCGTGAGCGGGTTGGAGCCGTCGCGGCCTTGGGCGTCTGCGCCGCCGACGGTGATGGTCAGGCTCTTGTAGCCCCGGCCGAGGAGGGAGTTGCCGGCTACCTTGACCACGAAGGCCGCCGCAAGGGCCGTGCCTTCGTCGGGGTCGAAGTCGTCGCCGATGAACGGTGCCAGGACGCGGTCGGGCAGACCGACCGAGACGGACATCCCGTGCCCCTCGATGGCGAGGGCCAGCTGCACTAGCGCGATGGCCTGGAGCCCCTCAAAGAGGTCGCGGGCGGGCTCGGCGGGCACGTGCCGGCAGGCCCGGGCCACGCGCAGGTGGGCCTCGCGCAAGAGGGGATCGACCTCCTGACGCGCGGCGCCCTCGGCGGCTTCCGCGTAGCGCTCGGCCCAGTCGATGACGGCCTGCAGTGACAGGCGCATCGCTTCCCGGTACGTCTGCTGGGCCTCGCTGCCGTGCCCGACGAGGGCGTTCGCCTCCGCGATCAGCGCCCGCAGGCCGCGATGGACGACGGCCTCCAGGTCCACCGCGAGATGCCCGATTCCCGCGTGCCCGCCGAAGCTGCGGTCGCGCCAGAAGTCCAGCAGGTCCTGGGGAATCTGCCCGTCGAGATGATGCGCGAGGTCCGGGTGCTCGAGTTCGACCTGCGCGTCGCCCTCGAAGCCGTGCTCCGGTACGAGCATCCAGGCGCGGGGGCGCGAGGACGTATTGCCCGCGAACGTCGGGTTCGAGTGCACATCGAGGTCCATGTGCCGCAGGACGTGCGCGAAGGCCTTCGCGCGGCGGAGAGGGGGCGCGTCGGATTCGTGGGTGCGCCAGGCTTCGGTGACCAGCCGGGCGCGCTGGAGGCAGACCGTGTCGTCGGTGGCCACCAGCGCGTCCCGGATCGCGCGCACGTGCTCGCGCAGCCTCGCGGCGCCGGGGCTCACTTCGCGGAGACCTCCAGGCCTTCCGGATCAAAGACCACGTTGAGGGAGGCCCGCATGGTGGCGGGATCGCGAACCCAGGCGAGGTATGGCCCCAGACGCTCACCAGCGTTCTCGCTGTTGTGGGCCAGCACGAGTGCCCCCGGCGAGAGCTTGGCGTACGCGGCCTGAAGGATCTCCAGGTAGATGCCCTTCCCGCGGCCCCGGTCCCCATCTGCATCGAGATAGAGAAGATCGATCGGGCCCTCGAAGGCGGCCACCACGTCCAGGGCATCGTCCGCCAGGATGCGGGCGACGCCGGTCGGGTCGATGGCGCGCACGTTGCGCTCGGCGCGCTCGGCCTCCTCGGGCTTGATCTCGACCCCGATCAGCGCGTCGGCCGTGTAACAGGCGCCGGGGCCGACCCCGGCGCCCGCGTTGGAGATGAAGGTGTTCCCGCAGAAGACGCCCGCCGCGATCATGTTCCGCGGCTGACGGATCGCGTTCAGCGCGTACAGCAGGCGCTGCATCCGGGGGGAGATGGCGGTCCAGGGTATCTCGAAGCGCTCGGCCACGGCGGCACGGTGAGCGAGGAGCTTGTCGCCGTCGTAGCGCGCGTGCGGCAGGAGGCCGTCGGTGACCAGCTCGGCCAAGGCCTCGTCGACGATGCGGACCTCGTCTTCCAGCGGTTCGAGAGTCCGGAAGGGCTGTTGGAAGTCCATCCGGTACGTGTCCCAGTCAGAGGTGCGGTATTCGCGAGGCATCGGTGACTCCATAGGATCAAGCGGCTCGGTCAGACGGCCCGTCACCTACTCCGGCGCCAGCATGGCGTCGCGGGAAGGCGCGAGCACGGACGGCACGCCCTGGAGCTGGACCTGGAAGTCCTCCAGGAAGGCGGTCGTGGCCTTCTGCAGATGCAGGCGCCAGACCTCGCCGTCGGCGGCGGCCGGGCGCTGAACGTAGAACTGGTGCGGCTGGGTGATGTCGTCCCGGTCCTCGACCTGCTCGTCCTGTGCGTTGAACAGCGTCGCCCGGACTCCCTCCCCGGAGCCTTCGCCGAACACCTTCAGCGCGAACTCTGTGACCTCCGCGGGCACGTAGAAGAACACATCCCCCGTCGTGCCGAGGAAATGGAGCGGATCGCCGCCCGAGATGACGCAGAAGGGGTGGGTCGTCTCGACGACCTGGGCGGTGTTGGCCCCGGGGTCGAGGGTGACCTCGTAGCTGCCGGTCTCCGCGGCGGTGAATTCGAAGGGGGTCTCCTGCATGAACTCGCCCGTCGCTACGAGCACCACGGCTCCCGAGGGGGCCGTGACCTTCACCGGCAGGGGCTGGCCGCTGTACTGGCCGACCTGGGCGTACCGCACGCGGAAGCTGACGGCGTCGCCCTGGGCCGCGTAGAGCGCCAGGCGGGCCGCGTTCCGCAGGCGCAGCGCGCCGGCGAGGCCTTCAAGCTGCCAACTGTCGGCGACCGGAGCCAACCGGCGGCCGGCCAGGTCGTAGGGCGGGATCGGCTTGAGCTTGCGGGTGGGCATCCACTCGTCGAGGAGCCCATCCGTGAGCTCGAGGACGTCGCGTTGGCCGTTGCGGTCGAGGGTGAGGCGCCCCGAGACGCCGACTACGGGCAGCCCGCCGCTGAAGTCGTTCATCGACATGGGCCGGCGGTCGACGGGATCGGTGAGGCTGCAATCGATGAATTGGACGCCGCCGACGGGTCGCGAGGCAGCGGGCTCCGCCCCGAACATGATCGGCGACTGGGTCGGCTGTTCCACGGCGCAGTTGACGACGGCGCAACCCTCGAAGCGCATGGGGAAGCCCTCAGCGGGCTTGTTGTTGAGGATGATGCCTGGGCCGCGGCTGCCCTCGAAGGTGCAGCCCGCGAACTCCGCGCGGCCCTGCACGGCGGTGTCCGCGCCGTTGCCGGTCGTGAAGACGAGACCGCGGCTGTTGCCGATGGAGCGGCAGTTCTCGAAGCGGATGGAGGCCTCGGTCGAGGTGGCGTTGAGGGTGGGGATGTAGAAGTCATACCCATCACCCTGATTGCCCTCGGAGGTGCAGTTGCGCATCACGCAGTTCACGAGCTCCTCGGTCGGACCGTTGGGCTCGAAGTCGATCCCGGCCATGGGCGGCGTCCCGCTGGTGGCGCGCATGATCGTGTTCTCGATCAGCAGGTTGCGGACGCTGATGACGCTGATCCCCTGCCGGTGGTGCCGGTCACAGACCACGTCCCGGATGGTGACATCCACGCAGGGCGCGCCGCCGTCTCCCACGCCCACGTAGATGCCGTCCCCGCCGCTCTCCTCCAGAGCCAACCCCAGGATCGTGGTGTTGCGGGCGCCGCGCAGCTGGAGCGTGTGCCGCCACTCGGCCTTGGCGTAGTCAGGCCCCTGGTAGTCGGCCTTGTGCATGCGCCACGTCGCGCCGTAGCCCCGCAGCGTGACGTTCTCAGTCATCCACGCGGTGAAGAGGGAGTCGCCCGTGCCCTTGAAGGAGCCGCGCTTCGCCTCCACGATGGCGCCCTCCTCGAAGACCACCTCCTGGTCGCTCGCGAGGCGGAGCGTCTCGACGATCCAGGGCGAGCCCAGGTCCTCGACAATCACCTTCTCGGCGCCGGAGTTGAACGCCGCCTGTAGAGCCTCGGTGGAATCGGCGGGGTCGAAGCCCCACCACGAGGCGCGGGCGACCTTGACCGTCCCGGCCTTCACCGCGTCGATGTTGGCCTGGTCCACGGGCGTCTGCGCCTGGAGAGCGGAGGCTAGCAGCGCACAGTAGGCGAGGGGCATGGCACACCTCGGGGCACGCAGGGTAGGGGTCACGGGATTGGCACATCCGCCGCGGCGGCCCGGTGGGCACGCTCGACGCGGGCGGGATCGACGGCGCTGAGGCCGCGTTCGAGCGCCTTGACGGCGGCGCCGTACCGCTTTCGGGCCAGCTGCAGCGTCTCCGCCATGGCCTCAGCCTTCCCGGCGTCGGGCTCGTGCCAGCCGTCCCAGCCCTGGCAGAGCCTCAGGTAGCAGCGGTCGAGGGCGTCTGCCTCCTCGCCGAAGAGCTCGGCGGCCCGCCGGAAGTCGTCCGCGGCGGGAGGGTACTTGGGCGCGATCTCGCGGAGGAACTCCCCGGCCAGGCGATGGGTCGTGCGGTAGATGCCCAGGCAGTACCGGTCGCCGGCCTCCGGCACCTTCGACGGGTTCACCCGGTAGTTGTGCACCCAGGCGTTGTAGCAGGCCTTGCCCTGACGGAACCGCCAGGGGACCTCCTCGGTGCCGGCCTGTTCGAGGGCTTCGTCGCGAGGAGCATGGCAGTGGCGGATGGCCTCCTCGAGCGCCGTGAGCTCGGCTTCACGAGCGTCGAGGGCGCCGGTCTTCTCCCGGACGATCAGCGCGCCGTAGGCCGGGCAGATCTCGGCCGCCTCCGCCATCCGTCGCTCCGACGCGCGCCATACGTCGGGGTGGCCGTGTGTGTAGGAGCCGAACCCCAGGAACTCGCCAGCTTCCTCATCGAAACCGGAGACAACATCCCACTCGGCGTTCGTGAAGGCGTGCCAGACGAGGACCGGGCGGCCGGCACGAAGTTCGCGCTTCACCCGCTCCACAACGGCCGGGGCGTCGCGCTCGGGATCGGCGCCCTCGCCGGCGAGGGAGCACTCCTCATGCTCGTAGCCGAGGAGCGCCAGGAGGTCGGTGGTGGACATGGCGAGGTGACAGGTCGGCGCGCACGGGCAGATTCCCCCGACCCGGAACGCGGCGCCGGAGAGGCCCTGGAGATAGGCGGGCGAGTACCGCTCGCCGCGGTGCGCGAGCACGATGCGGACGGCTTCGAAGCAGGGCTCGCAGACCCGGTAGTGGTCGACGCCGTCGAGGATCACCGTCTCACCTCCGGCAGAGGCGGCCAGGCCCCACATCAGCACCGCTGAGAGCGTGCCCGTCACCCCCTTCGTCAGACCTCGTCGGGGAGGAGTTCGCTGACGCTGAGGTTACGGTGGATGTGGTCGATGGCCTCGGCCAGGAGGCCGGCGATGCTGGCGACCACGATCTTCTCACTCTCGTAAGCGCGCTCCGGAGCGGTCGTGTCGCTGACGATGAGCTTGCTGAGGGACGAGCCCTCGATCTGCTGGACCGCGCTGCCGCAGAGGATGGCGTGGGTGATGCAGGCCACGGCTTCCTGCGCGCCGGCCTTCAGGACCTCGTCGGCGGCGTTGCAGAGGGTAGAGCCGCCCAGGATCATGTCATCCCAGATGATCGCGCGCCGGCCCTTCACGTTGCCGATGAAGGCGGCCGTCTCGACGGATTCGGGGTTCTCCTCCGGGTGCCGCTTGAGCACGACGGCGACCTCAACGCCGAGCATCTGCGCGAGGGCCATCGACTTCTCCATCGCGCCCTCATCCGGCGCGACCACCACGGAGTCGCGGTTGGCGTAGCCGAGGTCGCGAATGCGGTCCGCGAGGACGCCCAGCGCGGTGAGATGATCGAAGGGGATGTCGTAGAAGCCCTGGATGGCGCGCTCGTGGAGGTCGACGGAGACGACCCGGTTCACCCCGGCGGCGCGCAGCATGTTGGCAAGGACCTTCGCCGCGATCGGCTCGCGCCCGCGGACCTTCTTCTCCTGCTTGGAGTAGGGGAGGTAGGGCGTGACGACGGTAATGCGGTCGGCGGAGGCGCGGAGAGCCGCGTCGACGAGGAGCATGAGCTCCATGATCCGGTCGTTCACTTCGTCGGCGAAGGACTGGAAGATGTACACGTCCGCGCCGCGCACGTTCGTCTGCAGTTGGACCCGCGTCTCTCCGTTGGCCCAGTGGCCGACGAGGGCCGGGGAGACGGTCTGTCTCACCCCGTTCACCTCGCTGAGGTGCTCGGCGACGGCGCCGGCGAGTCGCGCTGCGCCTGAACCCGCAAACAGACACCGCTTGGAGTATTGCGCCAACTGGGCTGCCCCCTCCCGAAGATCGGGTCGATGAGGTACTGGTATGCCACATGGGCCGGGGGGCAAGACAAGAACGCGGCCTCAACCGACGTGAGCCCGCGCAGCACCCCTCCCGCGACCGTATGCTACCCCTCCGGGAGGGGCGCTGTCAAGGAACGGTCCGGGGGCGCGGCGGGTAGCGGCAGGACGGGGAGCGTGGTATAATCGGCGCGCATGAGGCAGCGGCTCTCACGACGGCTGGGTGTGGCCTGGCTCTGCTGCGTCGCAGCGGCCGGGGCCTGGAGCGAGGCGTCGCCCCTGGCGCGGCGGCTGGACAGCGTGCTCGCCGATCCGCGCCTGGCAACGGCGTCGGTGGGGTGCCTCGTGGTTGACAGTGGCAGCCGTCAAACCCTCTACGAGCGGGATGCCGACCGCGCCCTGATGCCCGCCTCGAACATGAAGCTCGTGACCTCTCTGGCGGTCCTGCACTTCCTGGGGGCGGACTTCCGCTACCGTACGACGCTTTCGGCCGAGGGGATCGGGGAAGGCCGGGTCCAGGGCGACCTGTACCTGCGGGGCAGCGGCGACCCGACGTTGCGTCACGAGGACCTGGAGCAGCTTGCGGAAGCTCTGGTCGCGCAGGGCGTGCGACGGATCGAGGGCGAGGTGGTCGCGGACGCGTCCTGCTTCCCCGGGCCGCCGCTCGGGGCCGGTTGGCCGTGGGATGATGAGACCTACGCGTACTCCGCGCAGGTCAGCGGGTTGAGCGTGGACGGCAACACTGTGCGGGCAGAGATCACGGGCGGCGCTCACCCGGGCGACCCGTGCCGGCTGGGGCTGACGCCTCTGAGCCAGTACTTGGCCATTGACCCAGAGTGCGTCACTGGGCCTGCCGACGCGGCGGAGCCGGTCGTGTACCGCCGGCGGGCGAGGAACGTCGTCGCGACCACCGGGCCGGTTCCGGCTGGCGGCGTGGTATCGGCCGTCATTACGTTGGAGGAGCCGGACCTGTATGCCGCCGACCTGCTGAGGCGGGCATTGCGGGCCCAAGGCGTCGAAGTGCTGGGGGAATGTCGACCCGGGACGACTCCGCCGGGCGCAGAACCCCTCGCCGAGCACGAATCGGCTCCCCTGCGCGACCTGCTCGCCGCGATGAACGTCCCTAGTGACAACGGCATTGCCGAGGGGCTGCTCCGGACGATCCCGTTGGCGCAAGGGCGGCCGGGTACCGCCCCCGAAGCGACGGCGATGATCGAGCGGTGGTTGCCGGAGATCGGCGTCGTGGTCGGCCCGCTGCGGCTGTGTGACGGATCGGGGCTCAGCCGACTCAACCTGCTGACGGCGCGGGGCGTGGTGGCCTTGTTGCAGCACGGCAGGACGCAGCCGCCCTTCGTCGCGTCGCTGCCGGTGTCTGGCACGAGCGGGACGCTGGCCCGGCGGATGGACGGCACGGTGGCGGAGGGGCGGGTGCGCGCGAAGACCGGGTCACTGTGGGGTGTCTCGTCGCTGTCGGGGTATGTGGAGGGGACCGAGGGTGCGGCTGTAACGTTCAGCCTGCTGATGAACAACTATCGGTGCGAGGGGACCGAGGTGCGACAGCTACAGGACCGCGTCTGTTTGGCCCTCGTCCGATACGTGGATGCGCGGGAGCGATGAGCGATACGATCGAGCCGGTGATCCGGACCCGGGGACTGACGAAGCGCTTCGGTAGGCGGACGGCCGTCGACGGCCTCGACCTGGAGGTTGGTCGCGGCCGGATCTTCGGGTTCCTGGGGCCCAACGGAGCCGGCAAGAGCACCACCATCCGCATGTTGTTGGGGCTGCTGCGCCCACACGGGGGCGAGGCGTACGTCCTGGGGGCGCGAATCCCCGCCGAGCGGTTGCGGGTTGCCGGCCGGGTGGGTGCGCTAGCGGAGGCGCCGGCCTTCTACGAGTACCTGTCCGGGCGCCGGAACCTGGAGCTGTTGGCCCGGCTTTCGGGCGGGTGTGATCCGCGGCGGATCGACGAGGTGCTCGAGCTGGTCGGCCTGCGGGAGCGGCAGCATGACCGGGTGGGGGCCTACTCCCACGGGATGAAGCAGCGCCTCGGACTGGCACAGGCGCTGCTGCCCAAACCGGAGCTCATCATCCTCGATGAGCCCGCGACAGGACTCGACCCGCAGGGGCTCGTGGAGGTGCGGGGGCTGATGGCCCATCTGCGGGACGCTGAAGGCCTGACGATCTTCCTTTCCAGCCACCTGCTACACGAAGTGGAGCTGATCTGCACGGATGTGGCGGTCGTAGCCCAAGGTCGGGTGATCCGCACTGGGCGCGTCGACGATCTGCTGTCGCGCTCCACGGCCCAGGCGGACGTACAGGTCGACGACCTCCCGCGCGCGATCCAGGTGGCGGAGGCGCTGCCCTATGTGTCTGCAGTCCAGACGCAGGACGGATGGCTGAGGGTGTCGCTGACGGGGGAGATGATCGCCGATCTGAACCGCGACCTCGTAGGGGCCGGGTTGCGCGTCGCGGCGCTGTCTCCGGCGCGCTCGTCGTTGGAGGAGATCTACCTCACTCTCATGGCGGAGAACCGGGATGCTGGCGGCGCTGCGCGTTGAGTTGAGCAAGTTCTACCGGCACCGGGCGACGTACGCGGGGTTCCTGCTGCTGGCCGCGATGGCGGGACTGGTGGTCTATGGCGCGGCGCAGGATGCGCGGGGCCACGAGCGGCGGGCGAAGGCTGAGATTCAGGCCTCGCTAGGCGGCGACTTCATCGTGGCCGGGAAGATCATGTCCGCCGCCTTCGTCCCGCGCGCGATCCTGGCGGCGAAGCTGCCGGTGTTCGTGTTCGTGGCCTCCCTGGTTGCGATGGCGGCGGGAGGGGCCATTGCGTCCGAGTACTCGAACGGCACACTGCGCACGCTGTTGTCGCGACCTGTCCGCCGCACGTACGTGGTCCTGGCGAAGTGGCTGGTGAACGCCGGTCACGCAGTCAGCCTGATCCTCTTCCTCGGGGGCGTCGGGACGGCGTTGGGCTACATCTTCCTGGGAGGCGGCGATTTGGTCTGGCTCGACTTCGCCGGGGGCGGAGGCTTCCAGATTGTGCCGGAGCTGGAGGCTCTGCGCGAGCTAACCTACGCCTACCTGCTGCAGGGGTTGTCGATGATCGCGGTCGCCTCCATCGCGCTGTGCATCTCCTGTGCCGTGGGCCGCAGCGCGACGGCCGCGGGGATCACCGTCGCCTTCCTACTGCTGAGTGGGATGCTGGGCGTGCTGCCCTTCGAGTCGCTGGAGAAGGTGCACCCATACCTGCTGACGACGCACATGTCGACGTTCGAACACGTGCTGGACAGCGCCCCCGAGTGGGGGGAGATTCGGCGGGCGGTGTTCTGGGTGGGAGGGTACGCGGCGGCCGGACTGCTGGGGGCCATCGCGATCCTGAATCGGAGGGAGATCCAATGTTGAGGATGAAGGCGTGGTTGGCGGCGGCGGCGCTGTCGGTCGCCGGAGTGGGCTGGGCGACGCCCACCGCGAATGAGATCCTCCGCCGAGCGCTGGACTTGAGCTCGGGGGTCCAGGACTACACGGCGGACGTCAAGCTCACCCATGACCTTGATGGCGCCTCGGAGCAGTCCACCACCATCACCGTCTACTTCAAGCGGCCGGACAAGGTGAGCGTCAAGAGCCGGAGCTTCGTCGTGGTCCCGCGGGACGCCCTGACCTTCGGGAACCTCTCCAAGCGCGTCGAGGCCGGAGCCGACGTCTCGCTGGTCGGCACGAAGACCGTGAACGGCGTGCCCATCTACACCCTGAAGATCAAGCCCAAAGAAGCCGGCGCGCAGGAGCGGGTGCTGGTGACGGTCGACGGTCGACGGTTCACGGTGGAGCAGATGGAGGTCGTGCAGGGCCAGACGCCGGTTGCGACCCTCGTCTGGCAGCACGCGCTGGTCGAGGGGCGGTACTGGATGCCGGCCTCGATTGTCTGCACGCTGCCGCGCGTGGCGGGCGTGGGGACCCAGCCGGGCGGCCGGGCGACGCTGACCTTCCGCAACTACCGCGTGAACACGGGCCTGAGCGACTCCCTGTTCCAGCAGGCCCACTGACGCGTCGGGTGCCACGGAGAGCCTCGATTGGCACGGGACGACGAGACATCCGGGGACCGGTATGCGGAGCGCGTGTTGCTGGCGCGCGCGCGTGGCGGGGACCTCGAGGCCTTGCGAGGGCTCGTGCACCGCTACGCGTCTCTGGTGTGGGCCGCCTGCGCGCAGGTCGCCCCGGATGAGGCCGCGGCCTCGGTCCTGTTCGGGCAGTGCTGGGAGGCTGTGCTGGGCTCGCTGCACTCGGCGCGGCGCGAACCGGGCCTGGACGGCACGGTCCTGAGACTGTGCGAGGCGCCGCTGCGGGAGGTCGCCTCGGAGGGGCGGGTAGCCGGCGCCCTGATCGCCGCCCGGGAGCTGGCGGCCGATCGGAGCCTCGGCCTGGAGGTGCCGACCGCCGCACTGCTTGTCGTGACCGACCGTCTCGCCGAGCATGGTGAGCGCCTCGAACGGGAGACGGAGGACCGCCGGGCCGGCCGCCGCCGTCGGCTGGTGCTGCCCGTCGCGCTGGCCGTCGGCCTGATCGCGGGCGGGCTGGCGGCGTGGGTGTCGGCGTCGCGCGCGCCCACGGAGGACTACCTCGCCCGTCGCCTGCGCGAGCGCGTCACCACCGGGGGGCTCGTGTCACGGTTCCAGGACGTGGTGCTGCCGCCGTTCGAGGCCATCGAGCGGCCGGCGCCGGACGCGCGCCTGTACGAAGAGATCGGTCTAGTGCTGGAGGAGCTGGCGAACCTCCCCGGCAACACACGCGCCGCGCAACTCTCTCGTCTGCAGCAGCGGGTCGTGAGCCTCGACCTGATCGACTTCGCCGCGAGCGAGGCCGAAGAGCTGCGGGGGGCGGACCGCACGGTCATGGCCGAAGTTTGCGTGATGCTGGAAGAGCTGGTGAACCTATGAGCGCCCGACGACGGCGCCTCTTCGCCCTCGCGGCGGTCCTGGCGGCGGCTCTGGCCGGTGGCTGTCAGAGCAAGGTGCAGCGTCAGTTGAACGCCGCCGACGCGTACCGCCTCCAGAACAAGCCGGACCTCGCCGCCGAGGCCTACAAGCAGGTAGTGGAGGCGCACCCGGACGACCCCCTGGCGGCCGCGGCGCACGTCGAGTTGGCCATGCTCTACCGCGTCCACCTGGGCGATCCCCAGCAGGCGCTGGAACACTACCGCATCATCGCCGACCGCTTCCCGCGCAGCGACTGGGCAGACGAAGCGCTGCTGTGGATGACCCACATGGGGCGCGTGCAGAAGGACCTCGCTCTCATCCGCGAGGGCGTGAGCCGTCTGGAAGCGGAGCATGGCGGCAAGCACTCTGCCTGCGCGCGGGCGAGGATTCACCTGGCGATCGCGCTGCTGGACGCCGGGAGTCCCGAGACGAAGGCGATCTGCCGGAGCATCCTGGAGCGCTACCCCGATCAGCCGAACCAGTGCGCGCAGGCGCAGCTGATCCTGGGCCGCGCCCTCGAGAAGCTCGACAGGAACGAGGAAGGCGCGGCTAAGGCGTGGGAGAAGGTCCGCGAGACCTACCCGGACACGGTCAGCGCGGGACAGGCGACCCAGCGACTCGGGTGGTTGTACTACGGGCAGAGCCGCTCGAACAAGGGCAAGCCCGCAGCGGCGTCGCCGCCGACGCGCCTGGCGGGGGTGCCGGCCTTCGCGCATCAGGGCGGGGGCGTCCAGGCGGTGACGTTGGAGGCGCTGGTGGTCCTGCTCAAGCATCGCAAAGCCGACGCGGACCTGAACACGCTCATGGCGGTCTCCGGCGCGGCGTTTCAGTTCGTCTACGACCCCGCCAACCGCGGCGTGGGCTCGGCGGTCTTCGCCACCAACCCCCTGCAGGCTACCGCGGCCGGCTACAATTTCGCCGCGTTGGAGAGTCCGAGCAGCACCGCCGAGGAGGCGATGCTGAGCCTCTGCCAGACCCTCGACCGCGGCAAGCCCGCCATGGTGCCCCATACCGATGGGGACTGGGTGGTCGTCGTGGGCTATGACCGCGGGAGGAAGGTCTTCACGTATCTTGGTCCCGGGGGCGAGCGGACCCAGGGTTTCGACCAGTTCGCCGCGAGCTGGAAGGCGGCAACCGACCACGCCGGCGGGGCGCTCGATCCCTTCTACCAGTTCTCTCTGGGTCCGGGGAAGGGTGCGGCCGATCCCGCCCGACTGGTGCGGGAGGCGGCGCGGCGCGGCGCCTCGCTGCTGTTGCAGCGGAACAGCGTGTTCGGCGCCCCGGCGGGCCTCGCGGCCTACGAGTCCCTGATCGCGGACCTGGAGGCGCACGGCTCGGGCACCCTCCCGGAGGATGCCGCCGACCTGGCCTCCTGGGCGGATGGGCCGCTGCTGGAGCTACGCGAGGGCCGGACGGCCGCCGCGCAGTTCCTGGAGGCGCGCGCCGGTGCGCTGCCGGAGCCGCTGGCCGGCCAGGCGCGAACCGCGGCGGCGCTGTACCGATCCCTCGCCGCGAAGCTGTCGGAGCTGCACGACCGCTTCCCGCGCCCGCCCCAGGACGCGCAGCCGGGAAGCGCCCAGCCCGAGTACGCCGGCGCAGCCCTCGCCGCGGCGAAGCTGGCGCGCGAGGCCCAGGCGATCGACCGCGACGCCGCTGGGCAGCTGACGGCAATGTCGGCGGAGTAGCCTGCGATGCTCTTTTCGCGCGAGACCCGTCGCAAGCTCTCCGCCCTGCGCCGGGGGACACCCGAAGACGCCCCGGAGCCCCGGCCTCTCGACACGACCGTTGCGCCGGCTCCCGATCCGCCGAATGAGCCCGTGCCCGTGGAGGACCTCTTCTCGGGCGAGGTTGTCGAAGGCGACTTCGGCCTCTGTTACGTAATGCGGCGGCCGGTGGAGATGGCGCGCGAAGCGGCGCTGAGCCAGACGCTCGGAGTCCAGCCGGAGGCGGATCTGGCGTTCCTCGACATCGAGACCCTCGGGCTCGCCTCCCTGCCGGTCTTTCTGGTCGGCGTCCTGCGGTACCGCAACGGGGCTCTCAGCCTGACCCAGATTCTGGCCCGCGACGTGCCGGAGGAAGCGCAGCTGCTGGCCGAGACGGTCGCCGGGCTGGAGGGGGCGACGGCCCTGTTCACCTACAACGGCGCGAGTTTCGACCTCCCATACCTCCACGAGCGCGCGATCTACCACGGCGTCGACTGGTGGGTGGAGGCGAAGCACGTCGATCTGTTGAAGCCCGCGCGACGGCGGTTCCGCAGCTGCTTCCCCGACTGCCGCCTCCAGACGCTGGAAACGCGCCTCTGCGGCCGGTCGCGCGAGGACGACATCCCCGGGGCTGAGATCCCGCGCCGCTACCAGGACTTCGTCCGCACCGGGGACGGTCGGCTTCTCGAGGTGATCCTCCGACACAACCAGCTCGACCTGCTCACCCTCGCGGAACTCGTCCCGCACTGCACGGAGTAGCCTCTCCACGGCCGAGAGGGCGCCGCGCGGCCTCCCGCGAAATGCCCTGCGTTGTCACGCACTGCCTGGGAGGAACACACCATGCCCGACAAGCGGGAGACGCTGGAACGCATCCTGGACTCGGGGATCACGGCGGTGATCCGCGCGAAGAGCTCTGAGCACCTCATCCACGTGGTGGAGGCCATCAGGTCGGGCGGCGTGGAGTGCATCGAGGTCACCATGACCACGCCCAACGCGCTCTCCGTCATCAGCGAGGCGGCCCGCCGCTTCGGCCACGAGGCGGTCATCGGCGTCGGCTCCGTGCTGGATGCGGAGACCTGCCGGGCTGCCATTCTGGCTGGCGCGGAGTTCGTGGTCGGCCCGACGCTGGACCTCGGGGTCATCGAGATGTGCCGCACCTACAGCAAGCCGGTCATCCCCGGCGCGCTGACGCCGACCGAGATCATGACGGCCTGGCGCGCGGGCGCGGACCTCGTGAAGGTCTTTCCGGCCGGCGTCGTGGGCCCGGGGTACTTCCGGGACGTGCTCGCGCCCCTGCCGCAGGTGAAGTTGGTGCCGACGGGCGGCGTCGACCTGAACACCGCGGGCGAGTTCATCAAGGCCGGCGCCGCCGCCCTCTGCGTCGGCAGCGCGATGACCCCCAAGGACGCCATGGCCGAGGGGAACTGGGACCTCCTTGCCGATCTCGCAGCGAAGTTCGTCGCCGCGGTGAAGGGGGCGAGGGGGTAGGGCAGGGCAACTCCCTTGCAGTGCGCGGAGGGGAGGGGTCGAGATGATCCACCGCGAGTGGCGCGACGCGTTGGCGGACCGGATCGAGTCGTTCCTGTGCGAGGGGCTCTCCGGGCCCATGCTGGGCGAGGCGTTCGAGCGGATCGCCAAGGCCTCGCTGGCTGCGGGACACCCTGACCCGGCGATTCCGGCGATCACGCTACGGCTGTGGCAGGAGTACCCGGACTACCGGTTCGGTGTCGGCGGCTACGGAGCGGGGTCCGACCGCTTCCCGTATGCGATGGGCTCGCAGCGGCTGCCGGATGCGTCGTGGAACGCCTTCGTGCGGGCGGAGCTGTTCCTGCGGTCGGACCGGGAGATGGCCTGGCCGGAGGACCAGTGGGACCCCTACGAGCAGATCTCCAGCCCGCCCGATGCCTTGACCGTGATCCTGCTGCTGTTCGCTGGCATCGCCGGCCTGGCCGCCGTGATGCTACTGTTCTGCCGACAGTGGTTGACCGGGGGCATCATGGCGGCGGTCGGCGCCGGCCTGGGCATCCTCTGGTCGCGGCTGAATCGGGCGAGCCTCGCGCGGAAGCCTGTCCCCGCAGGCGACCTGGGGGCGTTCCCGTTCATGGACCAGGCGGAACTGGCCTGGGAGCTGCGCGAGCAGGGGAGGCCCTGCGCGCCGTTTCGGGGGGAGCAGGCGGAGGAGAGTTACGGCCCCGGCAGGATTCTGTGAGGGGCTTGCAGGAACTCCCTCGCCGGCGGCGAACTAGGGAGCAATGGTTGTCAGGGACGCGTGACCTGTTACGTGGGCCTTGTGACTCGGAACGGTCGCCGACCGGGCGGCAGGCCGCACCCGAGACCCCCGGGAGCCAGGAACTCCACGGGCTGCTCGCAGCACACGCCGTAGCCTGGCCCGGAAGGGGTATCTCCTTCCGGCACAACTTGGGACGCGAGGGAACGGGGAGCGCCGCGCCGGCTCCCCGTTCCGCGCTGTAGCAGGATTCGCGCGCCGGCGTCCGGAAGTGCGCATCTCCCGTGAGAGCCACCGACAGCAGCCCGATGATCGCTGAGATACCTGTGACCGAGGCGCGGCGCCCTGACGGGTTGACTACGCGCGGCCTGATCGTAGGCGCGCTGTGCGCCGTGGCCCTGGGGCTGGGCTGCTCGTATGCCACGATGGTCCTGCGCGGCTCGTACATGGACCTCGACTTCAGCACCCCGGGCGCGCTGTTCATCCTCTTCGTGCTCGTGGTGGTCAGTAGCGGGATCCTCCGCCGGATTGCCCCCTCCCTCGCGCTGACGCCGGCTGAGTTGACGACAGCGTACGTCATGCTGCTGGCGGCATCGGCGATTCCGACGATGGGGCTCATCGGCCAGATCATCCCCCTGCAGTCGGCCCCTTTCTACTTCGCGACGCCGGAGAACAAGTGGGAGACGACCCTCTGGCCCTACCTTCCTCGGTGGGCCTGCATGAGCGATCCCATCGCAGTGACAGGCCTCTTCGAGGGTTGGGCGCGGGGCACGGTGGTGCCGTGGCGGCTGTGGGCTGGGCCGCTGCTGGCGTGGGTGCCGATGATCGGTGCGCTGCACTTCTCGATGATCTGCGTGATGGTCATCTTCCGGAAGCAGTGGGTCGATCACGAGCGCCTGCCGTACCCGGTGACCCAACTGCCCCTGGCGATGGCCACGGGGCAGGACAGCGGCTCAACGAAGCCGTTCTTCCGCCAACCGATCATGTGGATCGGCTTCGCGGTCCCGTTCCTGTACGCCTCGCTGATCGGCCTCCACCACTACTTCCCGCAAGTGCCCCTGATGCAGGTGGCGTGGGTGTACCTCATCTTCCGGCGACGGGTCGCGCTGATCCTCCGGCTCAGCTTCCCGATGCTGGGCTTCTTTTACCTCGTGCCTCTGGACACGCTCTTCTCGCTGTGGGTCCTGAACCTCGTCTTCCTCTGTCTGCGCGGCATCCTGGGGATTCTGGGGCTGGAGCTGCGGGAGACGCTGATCTTCGGCACCAACTCGGCGATGTTCGCCCACGTCGGCTTTGGCGCGATGGTGGCGCTGGTGATCGCGGGACTGCGGGTCGGGAGGTTCCACCTCGGGGACGTGTGGCGCAAGGCCATCGGTCGCGCGCCGGAGGTCGACGACTCCGGGGAGATGATCTCCTACCGGGCGGCGCTGATCGGTCTGCTGGCGTGCCTCATCGTGATGGCGGTCTGGCTGAACCTCTCGGGGATGCCGCTGCTGCTCACGCTCCCGTTCCTGCTGATCGCGTTCACCCTCTTCTTCGGGCTGACGCGGATCGTGGCGGAGATGGGGGTCGCGGAGGCGGTCGCCTCCGCCATCGCCCCGGGGATGTCGGTCTCGTTGTTCGGGTGCCAGCCCTTCGGGCCCGCGGGGATCGCGTCGCTGGGGCTTAGCCACATCTGGAACTCAGACATCCGGACCTTCGTGATGGCCTCCACCGCGCATGGCCTGAAGCTGGCCTCCGGGGTGGGCCTGCGCGGGCCGCGACTGCTGGGCGGACTGGCGCTGGCGGTCGTGCTGGCGACGGCCTCGTCGCTCTGGGTCACGACGCGCCAGGCGTACCTCGAGGGCGGACTCACGCTGAACGACTGGTTCTTCGCGGGTGGGCCGCGGTCCATCTGGACCTGGACCAACGACCGCCTGGCCAACCCTACGGGCCCGAACTGGGGCGGCACGGCCATCAGCGCGGCCGGCGCCGCCGCGTACCTGCTGTTCACCTTCATGCGCCAGCGCTTCGCTTGGTGGCCCTTCCATCCCGTTGCCCTCTGCATCGCACCGGTCTGGATCATGGACCAGCTCTGGTTCATGGCCTTCGTGGCCTGGGCGCTGAAGCTCGCCATCCTCCGCTACGGCGGGCTGAAGCTCTACGGCCGCATGAGGAGCATCTTCCTCGCGCTCATCCTCGGCCAGTTCGTCGCCAACGGCCTGTGGCTCTTCATCGACCACTTCGCCGGCGTCCGCGGCAACCAGATCTTCTGGATCTAGCGCCCTCGGACACTCGCGGCAGGTGCAAGTCCCTCTCGCCCCGAAACCGTCAGACGGAACGCGCGTGAACGTGGGAGGGATGGGCGTGAGGGCTCGGCTTTCCCTCTCGTGGGTGGGACTGCTCCTCGTTGCTGCGCCCGACGCCGCGCCCCGAGCGGACGCGTACCCCGGTGGGGTCTGGGTTGAGCTGGGCGGACCAGGGCAAACGCACGGTCTGACCCGCCGCCCGCCACCCCTGGCCCGCGACGGCAGCGGCGAGTGAGGGACTGCGTGGCGGCGGCCCGGTCGGCGCCCGAGTGCTCCAGCAAACACCGTCTTGCATAGCCCCCTCCCCTGGGAGGTATGCGCTCGCAGGGCTGGGCAAGGGGTCCGAGGCCAAGGCCATGAGCGAAGTCGTGCGTCTTGCCGAGATGACGAGCCCCGAGATCGGTGAGTGGATCGGTCGCGGCGCCGTCGCACTCCTGCCGGTGGGCCAGGTGGAGGAGCACGGCCCGCACCTGCCGGTGAACACCGACCTCGTCATCGCCGAGCGCACCGCCGAGGCCGCGGCGGCCCTCGTGCACCCAGAGCCGCCCGTGCTGCTGCTCCCAGGGGTGTGGAGCGGCTACTCCGCGTCGATCATGCAGCGGTGGCCCGGGACCATCCGTTTGCGGACGCGCGTGTTGGCCGACATGGTCCACGACATCGTCCTCAGCCTCACGCACATGGGCTTCCGCAAGATCGTGCTGCTCAATGCCCACGGGCACCACCCGGCGCTCCTGGAGATGGTGGCCCGGGAGATCGGCGACGAGACTGAGGTGGCTGTGGCGGTGGTCGATGTGGCCAAGATGGCCGCCGATGCCGTGCGGAGGCACCGGAAGTCGCGTCCCGGCGGCTGCATCCACGGGTGCGAGTTCGAGACCTCCCTGATGCTCCACTTTGGCGAGCGCGTCCTCATGGACCAAGCCCCGACCGACGCGCGCTTCACGTACGAGAGCGAGAACGTCCCCGGCGATGGGTTCAGCGGGTCCAAGCGGGCCTTCTGGTCCACCTGGGCCATCGAGCCGACGCGCTCGGGGGTCTACGGCGAGCCTGCTCTCGCGACCGCGGAGACGGGCCGACTCATCTTCGAGAGCATGGTGGCGAACACGGCCAGCTTCCTGCGTGAGTACGGGCGGCGCGGTGTGACGGCAGGAGTCAGGGGTCAGGACTCAGGATTCGGGGCCGACGACGGCGCCCACGACGGGAAGGGGTAGCCATGACCAAGGTCTACATCACCACGGACTTGGAGGGGGCGTCGGGGGTCACGCAGGAGAGTCAGTCGTTTGGGGAGCGGTACGAGAGCGCGCGGGTCTCGCTGACCCGCGATGTGAACGCCGCCGTGCTCGGGGCGAGGGACGCGGGAGCGGAGAAGGTTGTCGTGGTCGACGGACACGGCCACAACAGCGGCTACAACTTCGTCTTCGAGGACCTCGTGGATGGCGCGCTCTACCAGCTCGGGGCGGGCTGGACTACGTACGTCCAGGGCCTCGACTGTAGCTTCACGTGCGCCTTCGCCGTCGCATACCACGCGATGGCGGGCACCCGCGCCGCGATCATGGACCACACCCAATCCTCCCGCGCCATCGTGCACCTCTGGCTGAACGACCGCGAGATCGGGGAGCTGGGCATGTTCGCCTACGCCGCGGGGCACCTGGGGGTGCCCGTGACCCTCGTCACCGGCGATGACAAGACGGCCGAGGAGGCCCAGGCGCTGCTGGGCGACCAGGTCGTCACCGCCGTGGTGAAGTACGCCAGCAAGCGCACGGGCGCCCTGTGTCTTCCGCCAGGCGAGGCGCGGGAGCTCATCCGTGCAAAGGCCATCGAGGCCGTGAAGCGCGCGCCGAACGCGACGCCTCTAGGCGTCCCCGAGGGCGAGTGCGTCCTGCGCGTGGAGTACCTCCGCAGCGAGATGTGTGAGGGCTTCTGGGCGCGGACCGATGTGGAGATGCTGGACGCCCGCACCGTGCAGTTCCGCCGGAGTAACGCGCTCGAGGCCATGAACGCCTATTGTGGCCTGCACTACCCTCCGGTGGCTCGGTAGGCAGGAAGGGAGATCCGCGTGCTGACCCTCGCCCTCGCGCTGACCCACAGCCTGTCCGCTCAAGGGGTCGATCCGTCGTTCCGTCCAGCGCTCACGGAGTTGAAGCTGAGCACGGACCGGGTGAGGCCGGGGGATCGGTTCGCCATCGAGTTTGCGTTCCGGAACGCGGGGGAGCAGGCGGCACGGAACGAGTACACTATCTTCCTGCACTTCGAGCAGCCGGACCGGGACTGCCGCAACATCCGCTTCTCGGGTCATTACCGGCCGATCCCCTCGACGGTGCGCTGGCAGCCCGGCGAGACCGTGCGCGTCGGCCCGTACGCAGTTCAGGCGCCGGACGACGGCAGTGGCGCGTACCACGTGCATGTCGGCCTCTTCGATGACGGCCGCACCGGGCAGCGCTTCTGCGAGGAGTACCGGGATACGCTGACTGTCGACCCGGCTGCGCCACCGCACAACCCGCGGCAGGCTCCACTGCCCGACGACGAGGCCCGGGCGCGGCGCGAGGCGCTGTCGAAGCGACTGCGGGACACGGTTCGCCTCGACTGCGGCAGCAGCGAGTTCCGGCTGGACCGCGAGACCGGCAGCTGGGAGCTCATCGACCGCCAAACCGGCGAGCTGTGGGGCTCGAGCCCGTACGCCGACGGGCTCGGCGAGATCACGCTGTCCAACGGTGAGCGGACGGTCGTCCTGCCGCTGGGCAAGCCGGACGCGGTTGAGGCGACCGACCGCGTCCTGGCACTCCGGTACACGCTGCGCCCCGAGGGAGGCGGACCGCTCGACGCCACGGTGCGGCTGGAGCGGGCGGACGGGCCCGACGGGCTCCGGGTCAGCTACGAGGCGGGGCCACGCGGCGGCTGGAGCGCAACGGGGGCGACGCTCCTGCAGGACGCACTGACGGCGACGAACAACGAGGCCGGGTACCTGGTGATCCCGCACCGGCTCGGCATCCTGTACCGCGCCGACGGCGGCCTTCCGGAGACTCGGGTCTACCGCGCGTACGGTAACGCGGGAGCGTACTCGATGGCCTTCGTGGGCGCGGTGAAGGGCGGCTCAGCAATCCTGGCCGCGTGGGACGACCCGTACACGACGCTGCTGGCCCGGGGTTCCTGGACGAGTGCGCCGCTCGTGCCGGGGAGCCACGCGCTCTCGGTGTCGCTGCAGCAGACGGGGACGGCGCGCAGCTTCACGCTGCACCCGCTGGGCCGGGGCGGCTACGTCGAGATCGCCCGCGCGTACCGCGAACTGGCCAGGAAGCGGGGGCTGGTCCGCACCTGGCAAGAGAAGGCGGCCCAAGGCCGGCAGGTCGCGGCGATGCACGGCGCGGCGGACTTCAAGCCCTTCGTCTTCGTGCGCACCATGGCCGGCACGCAGTGGAACCCGGGCGCGGAGGACCGGGTGGATGTCGGCTACACCTTCGAGGAGGCGGCGCAGGTCGCCGAACACTTCCGCAACGACCTCGGCATCGAGCGCGCGATGTATGTGCTGGCAGGCTGGATCCACCGGGGCTACGACAACCAGCACCCGGACATTCTGCCCGCGGCGCCGGAATGCGGCGGCAACGCGGGCCTCACGGACTGCGCCGAGCGCGTGCGGCAATGCGGCTACCTCTTCGGGCTCCACGACAACTACCAGGACATGTACCGGGACGCCCCATCTTGGGACGAGACGTATGTGATGAAGCACCCAGGCGGCTCTCTGTTCGCGGGAGGCGTCTGGGCCGGAGGGCAGGCGTACCTGACCTGTTCCCGCAAGGCCCTGGAGCTCGCGAAGCGCCCGCAGAACCTCAACGAGGTGCGGGCGCTCTTCCACCCGAGCCTCTACTTCATCGACACCACCTTCGCCGCGCCGCCCTTCGAGTGCCACGATCCGGCGCATCCGCTGTCGCTCAATGACGACATCCACTGGAAGCGCGAGCTCGTGCGCTACGCGCGGAGCGTGTTCGGCCTGTTTGGCTCCGAGGAGGGCCAGGAGTGGGCGGTACCGGACGCCGACTACTTCGAGGGGATGATGTCGCAGAAGGCGGAGAACGCCGAGCAGGACGTCGTCCCCCTGTTTGAGATCGTCTACGGCGACTGCGTCAGTCTCTACACCCATCAGGGCGATCGCGCGGGCGCGGCCAGAGCGCGGTACATCCTGGGGCACCTCCTCTACGCGGAGAACGCGGTCTACCAGTTCGGGCAGCACTTGTACTTCCGCGCCGAGCATCCGAGCGGCGTGCCCGCCAAGCCCGAGGTGGCCTCGCTGAAGCAGACCGGTCCACGCACCTTCGAGATCACCTACCGGTGGCGCGTCGTGGGCTCGCTGGGCCAGTACCCAAGCGCCTTCGTTCACTTCACGAACCCGGCGGCCGAGCGCCCCGAGCAGATCGCCTTCCAGAACGATCACGCCTTCCCGCAACCGACTGAGGCGTGGCCCGTCGGCGGCGCCGTTGAGGTGGGGCCCTTCACGGTGGACATTCCCGAGGGCGGGGACGGCACGTTCGCGGTGATGATCGGCCTCCTCGACGAGGGCGGCGGGCGCGCGCAGCTACAGGGCTTGCGGGCCTCGGGCGCTCGGTACCACATCGGCGATGTGGCCCTGCAGGGGGGCAAGATCACCTTCCAGGCCGTCGATCCTGCCGGCCCGGAGCCCGAGCGCTGCTTCGCGCGGGGGGACGGCGGCTGGGCGCAGGACCTCAACGAGACCGATCGGCTGATCAAGAACACGTACGAGGTCCTCTCGCCCCTCAATCGGGTCACCGCGGACTTGCCGATGACCGACCACGAGTTCGTGAGTGTGAACCCGCGCGTTGAGCGGTCACGCTTCGGGGAGGACGTGGAGGTCATCGTGAACTACGGCCCGGGCGCCTACCGCTGGAAGGGGGTGGAGCTGCCGGCCTACGGCTTCCTGATCCGGTCCGCCACCTTCTGGGCCTTCCACGCGACTCGCTTTGGGGGTGTGGACTACGACCCCTCGGCGATGTTCGCGCTGGAGGCGCTCGACGGCAGGCCCATCGCGGAGTCCGCGAAGGTGCGCGTGTACCACGCCTTCGGCTCGCCCAGAGCCCGCATCGCCGGGAAGACCTTTGAGGTCGCGCGGGAGGCGGAGGTCGACGTCGGGGGAGGTTAGCCCCTTCGGAGTGGGAGGCGGTATGAGGGTTGGGCCGCCCGACCCGCGCCATCGCCAGGTGCGCGTCCCGCCGCTGGGCGATGGGGGCGTGGTCGTCTCGCGCACCGTGCCTGGGCAGGAGGCATCCGACTTCGCCCACCTGCGCACGCAGTATCGCGACTCGCTGATCCCCTGGGACACCCGACCCGATCTCGACACCGTTGACGAGGTGTTGGGGTGGCTGCAACGGCGGGCGCTGCCGGACTCCGAGGTGCTCACCCTCAAGCGCCGGATCGTCGCAGACCTCGTGGGGCGCGCACAGGCCTACAAGTGCGACCTGCTGGAGCGCGTGCTCGAGGAGAGTGGTTTCTGGCAGGCCATCGAGCGGCGGCGCAAGGCATCGGGCAAGACTCCCGACGAGTTCTCGGTCCTCATCAAGCCCAACACGATGATGGTGTGGTCGCCCTACGAGGTCGACCCGGCCAATGCCACCGATCCGGGACTGGTTCTGCACTTGGTCGCGCGCCTCTGGGAGCGTGGCTACACTAGCCTTACCATCGGCGAAGCCCAGAACGTCTACAGCCACTGGTACACAGCCGGCGACCCCCACCGGGGGCGGACGGTCCCCGAGGTGTACGGGTGGGTAGGGGTCGGCTACCCGATCGACGGTGAGGGCCACTCGGTCGATGCGGATGGGCGGCGGGACGGGCGCTTCCGCGTGATCGATCAGACGCTGGAAGCCGAGGGCCACACCCACGACTTCGGGCAGGAGTTGCGCTTCATCCCGCGCACCAGCCTGCGCCGGTGGCTGAGCCGGGTGCTTCCGTGTGCGAAGCGGCGCACACTCGGCGAGCACCCCCTTGCGCCCTCGCTGCGCGACGCCGACTTCCGCATCTCGTTTGCGTGCAACAAGACCCACACCTCGTGCTTCAACACACTCACGCTGAAGAACGTGTATGGCTGCTTCCCGGCGGCCAACAAGTTCCTGGAGTACCACTGCCGGCGGGACTTCGACTGGCCGACGATCGTGCTCCTGCGGGAGTTCCCCTTCCACTTCGGGATCATCGACGCGCTCTTCAGCGCCGACGGCGTCCTGGGGTTCAAGGCCGACTACTTCCCTCGCATGACGCGGACCCTCATCGCCGGCGAGGACCTCGTGGCGGTGGACATCGTCGGCTCGCTCAAGATGGGCCTCGACCCCCGCCGAAGCCGCATGATCTGGCTGGCGGCGCAGGTGTTCGGCTTCCCCATCGACCGCATCCGGTGGCTTGCCGACGACACCGAACCCTACCCCAAGTGGATCAACATCCCCCGCGGCTACGACTGGATCCAGTACCGGGGCGAGAAGTGGTACTTCGCTTCCAGCTACCTTGGCCAGGCGACCTCTGAGATGGACCCGCACTTCCAGCCTCGCCCGAGCGTCGAGCGTGACCGGGCTCTGGCCGGGCAGCGACTCTACACGCGCTTTATCCGGCCGGGGCTCAACATCGTGGAGGGCTGGGGCCGCACACCGCGTTGGGGCTGGCTCTGGGCGCGCGCAGACCGTCCGGAGAGGCTCAAGCGGGAGTATGCGGAGGTGTACGGGGCCGGGCAGGGCCCCCGCTGACCACCGGGAGCTTAGGCAACAGGGGCCTCGATGGCCCCCCACCGGCGGTGTCCCGTAGCGCCGTGGATGAGACGGCTCGTGGCCGACCCGAAAAGGGCCAAGGCGCCCTGGCCCATTCGCTCGGCCGACTGGCCTCGCTGGTGGAGAGCGGTCGGGGGCGAGGGTGCTGTGTCAGATCCTGCAGACCCCCATCTCGAGCCATCGACACACATCCTCGAGTTCCGCGCTCACGTCGCCATAGGCGAGCGCGAGGTGCTGGCTGGCGATGGTCTCCCAGAGGCGCTCCGGGCTCCCGTCGATCTCGACCTCCAGCGCCGGGAAGCGTCCCTGCCGGAGGTCGGTCTCAACGCCGGTGCCCGTACCATGGACCAGGCGACGCGTCGCATCCGGTCCCTCGGCGAGGCGCGCGAAGGTGACCGCCCCACGGCGGAGGGTGAAGCTGCTGATGAGGCCGTCGAAACCGGGATGGCCAAGCTCGCAGATGGCCGGCGTTTCAGCCCGGTTGCACAGGCCGAAGGGCGCGAAGCCGCACGAGGAGAGCAGCATCCGTTGGCCGTTGAGGTCCAGGATGTCGCCGTAGCACGCCGTCTCCCCGGTCAGGTAGTGGAGCAGGCACTGGGTCACCGTAGTCAGCACGTCGCCCTCGCAACCGGCCACGACGCCTTCGTCCGCCAGCAGCGACAGCGGCACACAAGGGGTCATCCCGTACTGCTGGGACAGCTCGTACTGGCACTTCACGTTGACCGCGTCGAAGGCGCCCTCGCGGAGGAGTTCCCGCAGTCCCGCCGCAAGGCGCGCCGCCTTCCTCAGCCGCTCCGGCGTGACGCGCACCTCGCCCTTGCCGTGCAGCTCCTCGACCACCGCTTCGACGGCGCAGTCCGGCGCGCTCTCCGCGGCCTGCACGAGGGCATAGGTATCGATGTGCTCCACTTCGGGCCCCACGTACCGTCGCAGCAGGACGTGGTCGAAGGTGCCCGCGTACATGCCCATCGCCGCGTAACCGATCAGCGCGATGCGGGTCCGCTTCAGGCGCTTGGCGGCGTGGGCGGCGCGACAGAAGACGGCGGCGCGCTCCTGGGCTGCCGGGTCGGAGGGGAGACCGATCACATAGGCCGCACGGTACTGCATCCGCTCCAGCGCGCCCTTCAGGACCGCCGCCGCGACGAATGAACCCGTCGACTCGCGCTTGCCCTGCCAGGGGAACATGTTGTAGCCCCACACCGCGAAGGGGAGGTGCTCGATCTCACGGATCGCCTGCAGCGCGGTGGGGCACTCGATCCATGTGCCCAGGAAGACGATCACGCCATCGGGGTCCTGTGCCGCGAGCCGAATCCCTGCGGCCCGGGCGTCCAGCGGCCGGGTTAGCGCCACCGGCTCGAAGAGGAGCTCGCACCCTCGCGCCTGCAGGGCTCCGGCGGCCTCCTGAGTGAACTGCAGACCGATGTCGTTGGGGTAGTCGGGGTGCCCGACCAGCAACATTCCGATCTTCGGGCGCATCCGGTCGCCTCCTCACCGTGCTGACACCGTGGCAGTTCGCTGAGCACGAACGAGACACCTCGGCATGAGGAGCCCGCGCCTGCGTCGGCGAATGCTACGTGTGAGGAGGGGCTCCCATGGCGCGCCTGTTGTGCCGGTGGATGTGCTTGGGCCTGTTGGCTGTCGGCGGCGCAGGCCAGTCGCAGCCGGCGGTGTTCGACACCGCCGACGGCCTGGCCTACGCGGCCCGGGACGGCGTGCTGTTCTGCATCGACCTGCGAACGATGCAGGTCCTCTCGCGGCGCACGTTCTACCGCGGGCCGGGGCCGTGGGACAACCGCCTCGTGGTTGCTCGGTCGCAAGACGGCCTGAACTTCGCGGACGTCGGGGTCACGGTCGCGGAGGGCGGAGGCGTGCCGGACCTCATGCGCGATGCGCAGGGGCGGCTGGTCGCGATCTTCCAGTACTTCCCGGACGAACCCGAGGAGGACTTCGATCACATCGCGGTCGCCTTCTCCACCGATGAGGGCCTGAGCTGGACGCCGCCGCGCGTCATCACGATCAACGGTCTACCGCCGCGCGCCGCGAGGGCCCCATGCGACCCGGACCTGGTGCTGCTGCCCGACGGTCGCGTGCGCCTCTACTTCACCTGCGACGTGCATGAGGACCGGCGCGGCACGCCGCGCACGATGTCGGCCGTCTCCGTGGACTGCGAGACGTTCGAGGTGGAGCCGGGTGAGCGGTTCGCCGATCCGCCCAACCCGGTCCTGGACCCCTCGGCGATCGTGATCGGCGACCAGTGGCACCTCTACGTGCCGCGTATGGCTCCGGGGTCGCCCGCCTACCACCTCGTGTCGAGTGACGGTCTGCGGTTTGCGCGGCTGGAGGACATCCACGTGCCGGGGCTGGACCTCCGGGGCAACGTGATCGCCGTTCCCGGCGGGTTCCGGTTCTTCGGGTGTGGCCAGCCGGGCTTGGGCACCGCCTTCTCCGAGGATGGAGTCCACTGGCGCCTGGAGCGGAGCACGCCCTTGGGCGGGGCCGCCGATCCGGCGGTGATTGGGCTGCAGGACGGTACGTACCTGATGATCCACATGGAGCGACGGTAGCACTCTCTGGGAGGGACCGGCAGGATGGTGATCGACTTCCACGCTCACCTATGGGCGCGAGACGACGCCGAGGAAGCGATGGCAGAGGTCGCCGCGCGGCACGGCGTCGACCGCATCTGCATCAGCGCCATCGAGAGCTACGTGCCGGACGTGGCGGAGGTCAAGCGGCTCAATGTGCGGACGCTGCGCGCGATCCGGCAATGGCCGGGCCTCTACCTGGGCTTCGTGTACGTGAACCCAAAGCACGGCAAGCTCGCCCTGCGCATGATCGACGAGGCTGCCGAGCAGGGCATGGTGGGGATCAAGCTCTGGGTCTCGTGTTACGCGGACGATCCGGACGTGTTCCCGATCGCGGAGAAGGCCATTGAGCTCGACTGGCCCCTTGTACAACACGCCTGGCGCAAGTGGACGGGCAACCTCCCAACCGAGTCCGATCCTCGGCACGTCGCCCGCCTCGCGGAGCGGTACCCCGAACTGAAGCTCGTGATGGCCCACATCGGCGGCGACTGGGAGTACGCGATCAAGGCGGTTCGCCACTGCCCCAACCTGTGTGTCGACACCAGCGGCTCGCTGGCACACACGGGGATGCTGGAGCTGTCGATCCGCGAGCTCGGCGCCGATCGCGTGATCTGGGGCACCGACATGCCGGGGGCCGACCTCATCTACACCCTGGCGAAGGTCGACCGGGCGCCCCTGAAGCCCCGCGACAAGGCGAAGCTGCTCGGCGGGAACGCGCTGCGGCTCCTCGGAGGGAGGGTGGGCCAGTGACCATCGACTTCTCCTGCACCATCGGCCCGTGGGCTTTCCGTCGCCTGGAGGTCACCACCGTCGAGGGCACCCGCAAGGCCCTCCGGCGCGAGGGGATCGACCGGGCCGTCGTCAGCTCGCTTCCGGCGGTGCTCTACAAGAACCCGCACGCCGGGAATGAGGCGCTCGCTGAGGAGTTGGGGGACGCGTCTCCGTTCCTCATCCCCTTTGCCGTGCTGAACCCGAGCTTCCCTGGCTGGCGCGAGGACCTGATGCGCTGCGTGGACCACCTCGGGATGCGCGGTTTGCGACTCTACCCGAACTACCAACGCTACTCGCTGCGGAGCCGAGAGACGAAGGAGCTCGTCCGCGCCGCCGCCTGGCTGGGGTGGGTGACGTGCGTCTCGGTGCGTCTCGAGGACGAGCGCTTCCACCATTGGGCGATGAAGGTGCCGCCGACCCCGGTCGCTCAGATCGCGCAACTGGCCCTCGATGTTCCCGAGGCCACGATCGTGCTGACCGGCGGGAGCCACCCCGACCTGCAGGCGTTCTTCCGCGCGGTAGTAGACGCGCCGAACGCGTACGCGGAGCTGGGCTGGGTGAAGTCGCCCCTGGAGGCGGTGAAGTCGTGCGTCGACGAGTTCGGCGCGGAGCGCCTGCTGATGGGCACCAGCTTCCCCTTCGACGTGCCC
>Ga0233425_10001297_pt1 | contig 57380 bp, 50 predicted proteins | sample Watercolumn_Towu_2_FD_181712 | JGI IMG/M metagenome (GOLD analysis project Ga0233425, IMG submission 181712) | Freshwater microbial communities from Lake Towuti, South Sulawesi, Indonesia - Watercolumn_Towuti2014_140_MG | ecosystem: Environmental > Aquatic > Freshwater > Lake | place... | reverse complement strand
CAAGAGCAAGGTCCGCTCGTCGATGCGCTGCCTGCAAAACAACCCGGCCAAAATCCGCGCCTTCTATCAAAAGCCATCCTTGCAATATGCCGCATGAGTGTTGATATACTTATGAACTGATTAATAGACATAGCCCAGCGTGAACTCGACGCCCTTGCCCCAGGGCGTGATCGTCGCGAAGGGATTATAGGCGCCGAACGGCAGGCCCGGCGACTGCGGGATGTATTCCGGCCCCGTGACGGAGTTCTTGAAGGCGTAGACCGTGGTGAAGTCCACCGAAGAATTCTTCGTGATCCGATAATTGAAGCCGCCGCCGACATGATGGCGGTTGACGATGGGCGCGAGGATGTTGACCGTGACGGAGTCGGGCCGCAGCGCGCCGGCGGTGTAATGATAGCCCGCGCGCAGCGTGAGCTGGCTCGTCGCGCGCCATTCCGCGCCGGCGGCGCCGGAGTCCGTGTCTCTCCAGCCAAAACCCGGCCCCGCGAAGCCGCCGAGCGAAAAGCGGGTCGCCGGCGTCGAGGGATTTCCGAGCGTTGGTATGGCCGAGTAGAAGATGTGCCGCCAGTCGGCCATGACCGTCAGGTTGGGAAGCACGTCGTAGGCGAGGCCGGCCTGCAGCGTCGCGGGAATGTCGAATTTTCCGGCCTCGGCGAAGAGGCCGGAATATTTGTCGAGACGCGACATGAACATCGGCGAGGACGCCGCGAAACCGAAACGCAACGCTTGCGTAATGCGCCACTCCAGGCCGCCGCGAACGCCGCCGCCATAGGACCAGTCGTAGCCCATGTCGGTCAGCTCCCATTGGTTCGTCGACAGCGGCGCGAACTGGTTGAGGCCCTGCACATTTATCATTTGCACGGCGACGGTCGGCGCGACGCCGATGGAGACCTGCCCGAGCGCGGTATCGAACCGCTTGGCGTAGCCGAGGCTGAAGAAACCCTGCTGCAGATCGACGCCGGCGAAGCCGCCGCCGAGCGGCCCGCCGTAGGGCGCGCGGAAATTCCAGAAGGAATAGGACGTGTTCATCCCGCCGTTCGCGTAGCTCGCGAGACCCCAGGACGAGGTCTCGTCGATGGGTTGCGCATAGCCGCTGTTCGGCACGGGGAACAGCGGGCGGCCGCTGCGCACGTCGCCCGCCGCCACGACGCGCGGCCGGCCGGTCGTCACATAGCCGCGCTCGGCGATGATCGCGGTCATCGCCGTCTGAAACTGCCGCTCCAGGCCGGCGATGCCGGCGGGATTGACCGACAGCGCCATGGCGTCCCTGGAGTCGGCGACGCCCGCGCCGGCCAGCGCCTTCTGGCGCGCGCCGTAGCCGATCAGGAAGTAGCCGTCCGCGGCGTGAGCCGTTCCGGCCGAGAGGGACAACGCGGACAACAGCGACGCAAGGGAGACGACGGCGGATTTTCGCATGGCTTTCTACCCACACGAGCATCAAGATGATCGGCGCACGCTGCGACTGATATCGATGCTTGGCGGAGCTTGCGCCGCTCGCGCGGATAAAAGCAATTGTAAGCAAGAGAAAAGTCGCCGCTGTCACGAAAATGCCACAGCGGCGCGGGCGTCGCCTACTTGGCGCGCCGTATGATTAACCTGTAATGCGCAAGCTCTTTTTCGCTCAGGATCAGTTCATTTCCGGTCGTGCGCGCGAAGGCTTCGAAATCCGCGACCGAGCCCGGATCGGTCGTCAGCACTTCCAGCGCGCCCCCGACCGGCGTCTCGGCCAGGGCCTTTTTCGTGTGAAGAATGGGTAGGGGGCAATTCAACCCGCGCGCGTCGACGGTGTTCTCGCTCATGTTTCGGTCCGTTCAAACGAAGAGATTGACGTCGGCCTCGAGCGCCCGCTCGAGATAGGTCGCCGCGCCGCCGAAGGTTACGCCGTCGATCATGTCCTCCTCCCTATATTCGAATAGGTCCATGGTCATGCGGCAGGCGACGAGCTTGACCCCGCTTTCCAGCGCGGCGTCGCGCAGTTCCGCGATCGAGGCGACGCCCTTCTTCTCGATCATCTTTTTCATCATTGCAGTGGTGGCGGCGGTCGCGCCGGGCAACACGGCGACAAGATTGGGCATACCGAGCCGCGTTCCATTGAAAGGCATTTTCATCGCGGGATTGCCGATCGCCGAAATCTGCGGATCGAGCTCCTTGAGAAGAAGCGACAGACCGTAAAAGGTGAAGAACAGCGTCGCCTCCACGTCCATGGCGGCGGCGGTCGTGGCCAGGATGAAGGGCGGATAGGCCCAGTCGAGCGTCCCTTTGGAGACGACGATGGCCATGCTCTTGCCGTTGGGCGCGCCGGTCTGGGCGTCCGTCATCAATGAGTATCCTCGTTGTTACTGTTCGCGCCGGAAAGGTTGCGAACGACCGCCCGCGTCACGGATCGAGCAGGCGCCGCCACACCCCATACCAGCTTCCCGCGACCGCTGCGAGCAGGGCGGCGAGCGCGAGGTCGAGTTGCGCCGGCGGCGCCTCGAACCGCAGGAGCTCCGCGAGAAAGGGAACGTAAAGCCCCAGCAGCACCGTCGCCGTCGCCGCCGTGGCGATGATCCAGAACACCAGATTCTCGCGGGCGAACGGAGAAACGCCGCGCGGCAGCGCGTCGCCGATCGCGAGCGTCAGATTGCCGATAATCACCGTCGCGAAGGCGAGGCCCCGGGCTTGAGGTTCGGACGAGCCGACGCCGAGCTCGATGATATAGACCGCCATCACGACGAGAAGCACGACCGCGCCCTGCGCGACGCCGAGCAGAATCTGCGGCCCGCCGAACAGACTCTCGTCCCGTCGCCGGGGCGGTTTCGACATGGCGTCGGGCTCGGCCGGCTCCGCCTCGAAGACCAGCGCGCAGGTAGGATCGATCACCAGCTCCATCAGCACGACATGCGCCGGCAGGAGCAGCGGCGGCAGGCCCATGACGATCGGAAACAATGCAAGGCCGGCGATCGGCACGTGGATCGCCATCACATAGGTCAGCGCTTTGCGCAGATTGGCGAAAATTCGGCGCCCCAGTCTGATCCCGGACACGATGGAGGCGAAACTGTCGTCGAGCAGGACGATCGCCGACGCCTCGCGCGCCACGTCCGTGCCCCGCTGGCCCATGGCGACGCCGATATGCGCGGCGGCGAGCGCCGGCCCGTCGTTGACGCCGTCGCCGGTCATGGCGACGATATGGCCGTCGGCCTTGAAGGCTTCGACGATGGCCAGCTTGGCGGCGGGCGTCACGCGGGCGAAGACCCGCACGTCGCGGAGTCTTTCCCGAAGCGCGGCGGCGTCGAGCGCGGCGACGGCGTCGCCCGTCAGCGCGCCGCCGCGGGCGTCGATCCCCGCCTGACGCGCGATCTCCAGCGCCGTCGCCGGATAATCGCCGGTAATCATCGCCACGGCGACGCCGGCGCGGCGCGCGGCGGCGACCGATTCCGGAACCTCTTCGCGAATGGGATCCTCGAAGGCGAGAAGGCCCTTGAACACGAAGGCCGCGTCTTCGAGCGTGGCGCGTTCCTGCGGGACGGGCGCCTCGGCGGCGGCGAGGACGCGCAAGCCTCGGCAGGCCAGTTCGTCGATGACCACGGCGGCGCTCCGGCGCTCGTCCTCGCTCGCCTGCGAGAGTTCGAAGATCGCCTCCGGCGCGCCCTTGGCTGCGTAGACGAGACCGCCGTCCGTTCGCCACGACTGAATGAAGGCGAGACGCTCCGGTCGGATCGGAAAGCTTTCAACCGGCGCACCTTCGGCGGCGACGCCCATGGATTGCGAGAGGGCGTGCACGGCCCGGTCCATCGGATCGACGGGATTGGGCGAGGAGGCGCGCAGCGCCGCGCGGACGAGAGTCTGATGGCCGCCGTCATTGCGAGCGACCCCCGGATCAAGTCCGGGGGGAAGCAATCCAGGAGTCACGGGCGGTTCCGGGATTGCTTCGTCGCACTTTTCGAAGTCGGGTATACCCGACTTCGCAATTTGCTCCTCGCAATGACGCTCTGCGCCTCGGATCGTCGCAGACGTAATTTCACCATCTGCGACCAGCGCCACGACCTGCATACGGTTTTGCGTGAGCGTGCCGGTCTTGTCGACGCACAGCACGGACGCCGAGCCCAGCGTCTCCGTCGCCGAGGAGCGCCGCACCAGCACGTTTCGCCGCGCCAGACGCCAAGCCCCGAGCGCCAGAAAAATCGCCAGCACCATCGGAAATTCCTCGGGCAGCAGCCCGATGGCGAGCGTGATGCCGGCGATGGCGCCCTGGAACCAGTCGCCATGAACCATGCCGTAGACAACAATGACCAGCGCGCAGAAGGCGAGGGCGATGACCCCGAGCTTGGCGATGAGATCGCCTGTGGTCTTTTGCAGCGGCGACGGCTCCGGGTCGATGGTCGCCAGCGCGACGCCGATCTTGCCGATCGCCGTGCGTTCGCCGGTGCGCGCCACTTCCGCGACGCCGGAGCCGCGCGCGATCATCGTGCCGCTATAGAGGAACGGCGTGTTGTCGCCGCCGGGCTGCGGAAGGTCCGCGCCGGCGCCGGCCGCGCCGAGTATCTTGGTCACCGCGACCGATTCGCCTGTCAACGCGCTCTCGTCGACGACGAGCGCGTCGCCGCCGAGCAGCACGGCGTCGGCGGGGAGCCGCTCGCCCTCGCTGACCAGGACAATGTCGCCGGGAACGAGGTCGCGCGCGGGAATGCGGGTCTCGACGCCGCCGCGCAGGCAGTGCGCCATCGGCTCGGCCATTTCGTGGAGCGCTTCAAGCGCGCGCTCGGTGCGGAACTCTTGGAAGACGACAAGGGAGATGGCGGCCGCGGCGCCGGCGACCATGAACAGGCCCTCGCCGAGATCGCCGACGCCGAGATACAGCACCGCCGCCGCCGCGAGCAGCGCGAACATCGGTTCGCGCAGCGTGCGCAGCACGATGGCGAAGACGCCCGGCGGCGCCGGCTTTGGAAGGGCGTTGGGGCCGAATTCGGCGAGGCGCCGCGCGGCTTCCTCGGAGGAAAGGCCCTGAAAGCTCGCCTGCGTCATTGGGAAACCTTCGCGCGATGCGGCCAGTCGGGAGCCGGCTTAACGCGTATGGCTCCCTGCCGGTATCGCGGCGACGCGGCTTCGGGTCAAGACTGGAGCGGCGCGATGGCGGGCGCGCGCAGGAACCGGACCGGACGAATCAAGATGGCGCCGCCGCCTCGGGGGCGGCGTCTCGATCTTCCCGGCCGTAGCAATCACAGGGCGTTGAAGGTCTTCTTCTTGCCGCCATGCGCCTTAAAGGTCACCATTCTCACATAGATGCACGGATCGTCCGGCAGCGGCGAGTCTGCCGCCTCCCTTGCGTGAACAGTGAACTTCTCGCCTTCCTTGAGTTTGTGATGAAGATATTTCGCGTCGGACGGCACGACGCATTCGCCGCCGTTGATCGTGACGGAATCGATGACGTACTTGTCCTTTTTCACCTCGCATTTCAGCTCGCCGTCCTTCTTGGCGCACTCCAGCGGGTCGTCCGAAGCCTGGGCGAAGGAACACAGTGCTGGCGTCAAGGCGAGGGCGAACAGAAGCTTCTTCATCTCGGCTCTCCAAAAGAAGACACGTAGGGCGATCCGCGCGGGTATGATCCGCCCAGCCGGGCGGCTGGGCGCGGCTCGGATGTCCTTCGCTAAGCACAGCCACAAAAAAGATTTGTGACGGTCTCTCGGCCTGTTCGCCTGGAACTCGTTTGCGGTGTTGTGTCAATAGATTAGGCGCGATCTTGCGGCTGACGGGCCGTCGCGCTACCTTTTGAGGCAATGGCGAGGGGCGCCGCAAGCGCGGCTGAGAAGCACCCGTCGAACCTGATCCGGGTCATGCCGGCGGAGGGAATGCCAGGGCAGGGCGATGGGCGCTCGCACTCCCGATTCCGTTTCGTCGGACGATCCGCGATTGGACCGCGAGCCTGGAGGCTCGCGGTCCAGCAAGTCCGCTCCCCTTGACGGAGCGCGATCGAAGGAAGCGCGACGATGAACATCCACGACAAACGCACGCCGCTCAGCGTGACGACCGGCCCCATCGGCAAATCGCGCAAAGTCTATTCCTCGCCCGCTGGGCGAGCGGACATTCGCGTTCCCTGTCGCGAGATCGCGCTCGATCCCTCAGCGGGCGAAGAACCGCTCCGCGTCTACGATCCCTCCGGGCCGTATACCTGCGAAGCCTTCGTCCCCGATCTTTCCGCAGGTCTTCCGGCCGCGCGGCCATGGCTCGCGGCGCGGGCGGGTCTCGAAACTTATGAAGGCCGCGCCATCAAGCCGGAGGACAACGGCTTCGCCGAGGGCGAGCGCCTCGTTCCGCCCTGCCCGGCCGACCGCACGCTCTATCGCGCCGCCGGCGCCGCGCCCGTCACACAGCTCGAATTCGCGCGCGCAGGGATCGTCACCGAAGAGATGATCTATGTTGCGCATCGCGAAAACCTCTGCCGTGAGCGCGCCTTCGACGCCGCCAAGGAGCGCATCGCTGACGGCGAGAGTTTCGGCGCCGCCATCCCCGAATTCGTGACGGGCGAATTCGTGCGCGATGAGGTGGCGCGCGGGCGGGCGATCATCCCCGCCAATATCAATCATCCGGAACTCGAACCCGTCGTCATCGGCCGCAACTTCCTCGTCAAGGTCAACGCCAATATCGGTAATTCGGCCGTGACTTCCTCCGTCGCGGAGGAGGTCGAGAAAATGGTGTGGGCGATCCGCTGGGGCGCCGACACGGTGATGGACCTCTCGACGGGGCGCAATATCCACAACATCCGCGACTGGATCGTCCGCAACGCGCCGGTTCCGATCGGCACCGTGCCGATCTATCAGGCGCTGGAAAAAGTCGGCGGCGACGCGCTCAAGCTCGATTGGGAGGTTTTTAAAGACACGCTGATCGAGCAGGCCGAACAGGGCGTCGACTACTTCACCATTCACGCCGGCGTGCGTCTCGCCTATGTGCCGCTGACGGCGAAGCGCGTGACGGGAATCGTCTCGCGCGGCGGCTCGATCATGGCGCGCTGGTGCCTCTCCAAGCACAAGGAGAGTTTCCTCTACGAGCGCTTCGACGAGATTTGCGACATCATGCGCAAATACGACGTGTCGTTTTCGCTCGGCGACGGGCTGCGTCCGGGCTGCAACGCCGACGCCAACGACGCGGCGCAATTTTCGGAGCTGGAGACGCTCGGCGAACTGACGAAGATCGCCTGGGACAAGGGTTGCCAAGTGATGATCGAAGGCCCCGGCCATGTGCCGATGCACAAGATCAAAGCCAATATGGACAAGCAGCTCGAAGCCTGCGGCGAGGCGCCGTTCTATACGCTCGGGCCGCTCGTCACCGACATCGCGCCCGGCTACGACCACATCACCAGCGGCATCGGCGCGGCGATGATCGGCTGGTTCGGCACGGCGATGCTGTGTTACGTGACGCCCAAGGAGCACCTGGGTCTCCCCGACCGCGACGACGTGAAGACCGGCGTGATTACGTACCGCATCGCCGCCCACGCCGCCGATCTCGCCAAGGGCCATCCGGCGGCGCGGGAGCGCGACGACGCCATGAGCCGGGCGCGCTTTGATTTTCGCTGGGAGGACCAGTTCGAAATCGGCCTCGACCCCGACACGGCGCGGGCTTTCCACGACGAGACTTTGCCGAAGGAGGCGCATAAGCTCGCGCATTTCTGCTCCATGTGCGGGCCGAAGTTCTGTTCGATGCAGATCACCCGCGATTTGCGCGAGGAGGCGCAGGAAATCGAGCGCGCGAAGGGGATGGCGGAGAAAAGCGCGGAGTTTATCGAGAAGGGCGCGGAGATTTATGTGAGGGGGTGAGGAAGGACGATCGTAAAATCCTCGTCTTCCATGCCGGCTGCGGCCCGGACGCGCGCGAACGAATCCGCGCCCGCTCTTGCCGCTCCCGCTCTTGCCTGTCGCAATAGCCTGCGCGGAGTGCTACCAGTTCGCGATCCCGCAACCGTTCGAGTCGCCATGTCCCTTTCCTCCTGGCGCGCCCCGCAATCCGACGTCGACGCCGTTCTCGCCGCGCGGCACGGCGATCCCTTCGCCGTGCTCGGCCCGCACGAGACGCTCGCCGGACTCGCGATCCGCGCTTTCGTTCCGGGCGCGGAGGCCGTGTGGGTCGAAACCGAAAAGGGCCGCGAGGTGGCGAGCCTGACGCGCCGCCACGCCGACGGTTTTTTCGAGGGCCTCGTCGCCGGCGCCGTCAAACGGTTTCCCTACCGTTTGCGCGCGCGCGCCGGCGAGAGAGAGTGGGCGTTCGCCGATCCTTACGCGTTCGGGCCCGTGCTCGGGCCGACGGACGATTATCTGCTCGTCGAAGGTTCGCATCAAAAGCTTTACGAGCGGCTCGGCGCGCATGTCGCGACTCACGAAGGCGTCGACGGCGTCCGTTTCGCCGTGTGGGCGCCCAATGCGCGGCGCGTTTCCGTGGTCGGCGACTTCAACGCCTGGGACGGACGCCGCGCGCAGATGCGCAAGCGCGTCGACAGCGGAATTTGGGAAATTTTCGTTCCCGGCGCCGTCGCGGGCGCCGCCTACAAATACGAGATCGTCGCCGCCGACGGCGCGCATTTGCCGCTCAAGGCCGATCCGTGCGGCCAGCGCGCGGAGTTGCGGCCGTCGACCGCTTCCCTCGTGCCGTCCGACACGCTTTATGCCTGGGGCGACGCCGTTCACATGGCCGAGCGTGCGAAATACGATCCGCGCCGCGCGCCGATGGCGATCTATGAGGTTCATCTTCCGTCCTGGCGACGCGGTGAAGGGGATCGCTTCCTTGCCTATGACGAACTCGCCGATGCGCTGATCCCCTATGTTCTCGACATGGGCTTCACGCATATCGAACTGTTGCCCGTCAGCGAGCATCCGCTCGACGCCTCCTGGGGCTATCAGCCGATCGGCCTGTTCGCGCCCACCGCGCGCCACGGCGAGCCCGAGGGCTTCAAGCGTTTCGTCGACCGCGCGCACCAGGCGGGGCTCGGCGTCATCCTCGACTGGGTTCCGGCGCATTTTCCCACCGACGAGCACGGCCTCGCCCGCTTCGACGGCGCGCATCTTTACGAGCATCCGGACCCGCGGCGGGGCTTTCATCCCGACTGGAGCACGGCAATCTACGACTTCGGCCGCCGCGAGGTCGCGAATTTCCTCATCGCCAATGCGCTCTATTGGCTGGATTGCTTTCACATCGACGGGCTGCGCGTCGACGCCGTCGCCTCCATGCTCTACCTCGATTATTCGCGCAAGGAGGGCGAGTGGGCGTCCAATCCCGACGGTTCCAACGACAATCGCGACGCCGTGGCCTTTCTCAAGAAGTTCAACGAGACGGTCTATGGGCTGTATCCGGGCGTCGTCACCATCGCGGAGGAATCGACGTCCTGGCCCGGCGTATCGCGCCCGACCAGCGCGGGCGGTCTTGGGTTCGGCTTCAAGTGGAACATGGGCTGGATGAACGACACGCTGCGCTACATGGCGTCCGATCCCGTTCACCGGAAATGGCGGCACAAGGAGCTGACCTTCGGTCTGCTCTACGCCTTCGCCGAGAATTTCGTGCTGCCGCTCAGTCACGACGAGGTCGTGCACGGCAAGGGGTCGATCGTCTCGAAAATGCCGGGCGACGAGTGGCGGCGGTTTGCCGGAGCGCGCGCCTATTACGGCTTGATGTGGGGCCATCCCGGCAAGAAGCTGCTGTTCATGGGTCAGGAGTTCGGCCAGACGCAGGAGTGGAATTTCGCCAAGAGCCTCGAATGGCGGCTGCTCGACCATGCGCCGCACCGGGGGCTCAAGGCCTTCGTGCGAGACCTCAACGCCGCCTATCGCGCGCACGAGGCGCTCTACGCTCGCGACTGCGAGGCGGAGGGGTTTCAGTGGATCGTCGTCGACGACGCCAACAGCTCCGTCTTCGCTTTCGCGCGCTTTGGCGCCGACCGCTCGCGGCCGATCGTCGTGGTTTCGAACTTCACGCCGGTGCCGCGCGAAGCGTACCGGATCGGATTGCCGCGCGCCGGCCGCTGGCGCGAAATCCTCAATTCCGACGCCGCCGCCTACAACGGCTCCGGGCTCGGCAATCTCGGCGCCGTTTGCGCCGAGCCGCAACCCATGGGCGACTTCGCTGCGTCGGCCGCAATTCTTTTGCCGCCGCTGGCGACTTTGTACTTCGAATTCGAGAGCGATCGGCTAGAATAAATTCGAATCGGTTGATGCAATAGCTGTCGATTGATCGAATGGGAACGCCGATGGCCGCCGCCGACAACGCGCCGCTCGCCCGCCACGCCATGGCCTATGTCCTGGCCGGCGGTCGCGGTTCGCGCTTGATGGAGCTGACCGACAGGCGCGCCAAGCCGGCGGTGTATTTCGGCGGCAAATCGCGCATCATCGACTTTGCGCTGTCCAACGCCCTCAACTCCGGCATCAAACGCATCGCGGTGGCGACTCAGTACAAGGCGCACAGCCTGATCCGCCATCTGCAGCGCGGATGGAGCTTCTTTCGCACCGAGCGCAACGAAAGCTTCGACATTCTCCCGGCGAGCCAGCGCGTCTCCGAGGATCACTGGTATCTCGGGACGGCGGACGCCGTCTATCAGAACGCCGACATCATCGAGAGCTACGATCCCAAATACATCGTGCTGCTCGCCGGCGATCACATCTACAAGATGGATTACGAGCAGATGCTCCAGCAGCATGTCGACTCCGGCGCCGACGTGACGATCGGCTGTCTGGAGGTTCCGCGCGTCGAGGCGTCGGGTTTCGGCGTGATGCATATCGACGAGAACGACGCGATCCTGTCCTTCGTCGAGAAACCGAAGGATCCGCCGGCTATGCCGGGCCATCCCGACAGGGCGCTGGTCAGCATGGGCATCTATGTCTTCGACGCCAGGTTTCTCTATGATCAGCTACGCCGCGACGCCGCCGATCCGCAGTCGAGCCACGATTTCGGCAAGGACGTCATCCCGCATATCGTCAGGCACGGGCGCGCCGTGGCGCATCATTTCTCGCACTCCTGCGTGCGCTCGGCCAACGAGCAGGAGGCCTACTGGCGCGACGTGGGAACCGTCGACGCCTACTGGGCCGCAAATATCGACCTCACCGACTTTACGCCGCAACTCGATCTTTACGACCGCGACTGGCCCATCTGGACCTACGCGGAAATCACGCCGCCGGCGAAATTCGTCCACGATCAGGTCGGCCGACGCGGACAGGCGCTTTCGTCGCTGGTTTCCGGCGGCTGCATCATCTCCGGCGCGACCCTGCGGCGCTCGCTGCTGTTCACCGGCGTGCGCGTGAACTCCTATGCGACGGTCGAGAACGCCGTGATCCTGCCCTATGTCGACGTGGGCCGCTCCTCGCGCCTCTCCAATGTCGTCGTCGATCGCGGCGTGCGCATTCCGCAGGATCTCGTGGTCGGCGAGGATCCGGAGCTCGACGCCAAGCGCTTTCGCCGCAGCGAACAGGGCGTTTGCCTTATCACCCAGCCGATGATCGACCGGCTGGACGCATGAGCGTCAAGGTTCTCGCCGTCGCCTCTGAAATCGCGCCGCTCGTCAAGACCGGCGGGCTCGCTGACGTCGTCGGTGCGCTGCCGATCGCGCTCGCCGCGGAAGCCGTCGAGACGCGCACGCTCGTTCCGGGCTATCCCGCGATCCTCGCCGCATTGCAGGGCGGCGAGACCGCTTACGATTTCGCGGACCTGTTCGGGGGGCCCGCGCGACTCGTCGCGGCGAAGGCCGGCGAACTCGATCTCTTCGCGCTCGACGCTCCGCATCTTTACGCGCGCGAGGGTGGGCTTTACGCGGGTCCGGACGGCGTCGATTATCCCGACAACGCGTTTCGTTTCGGCGCGCTCGCCAAGGTCGCGAGCCTCATGGGGCAGGGGCTGCTGCCGGCCTATGCGCCGCAGGCGCTGCACGCGCATGACTGGCAGGCGGCGCTGGCGCCCGCTTTTCTCCACTATTCCGGCAAGGCGCGGCCCGGAACCGTCGTCACGATCCACAACATCGCCTTTCAGGGCAAGTTCCCCAAGCATCTGCTCGCGCCGCTCGGCCTGCCGCCGCACGCCTTCGCCATGGACGGCGTCGAATATTACGGCGAGATCGGATTCCTGAAAGCCGGTCTGCAGCTCGCCGACCGCATCACCACGGTTTCGCCAAGCTATGCGATCGAGATCGAGACGCCGGAATTCGGCATGGGGCTCGACGGGCTCCTGCGCGCGCGCGCCGACGTGGTGAGCGGGATCCTGAACGGCGTCGACGACGTGACCTGGAATCCGGCCAAGGATCGGCGCATCCCGGCGCGCTACGACCACTGGAGCCTCTCCATGCGCGCCAGGAACAAGTCGGCGCTGCAACAAAGGCTCGGCCTGCGCGCGGATCGCGGCGCGTTCCTCGTCGGCGTCGTCAGCCGGCTCTCCTGGCAGAAAGGGCTGGACCTCCTCGTCGCGGCGCTGCCGGAGCTCGTCGCGCGCGGCGCGCAATTGGCGCTTCTCGGCGCGGGGGAAAAAGAGCTCGAAGCCGCCTTCGCCGACGCGGCGGAGAAATACGCCGGCGCCGTCGGCGCGCGCATCGGCTATGACGAAGACCTCGCGCATCTCGTGCAGGCCGGATGCGACGCCTTTCTCGTTCCTTCGCGCTTCGAGCCCTGCGGCCTCACGCAGCTTTACGCGCTGCGCTACGGCGCTGTGCCCGTCGTGGCGCGCGTCGGCGGACTGAAGGACACGATCATCGACGCCAACGAGATGGCGCTGGCCGCGGGCGTGGCGACGGGGATACAGTTCACGCCGCTTACGGCAGAGGCGCTCTTGCTCGCCTTGCGTCGGGCGCAGGCGCTGTTCGACGATAAGCAGCAGTGGCGCAAGTTGCAGATCAACGGCATGAAGACCGACGTTTCCTGGCGCGGTCCGGCGCGCCGCTATGCGGAGCTCTATCGCAGTCTGCCGGCGGCGCGCGGCGGATGAGCGGCGCACCGATGACGGACCGCGTGAGCGAAGGCGCGCCGGAGCCGCTCGGCGTCACGCTCGACGATTCCGGCGCTAATGTCGCCGTCTTTTCCGCCAATGCGACCGCGATCGATCTGTGTCTCTTCGACGAGACGGGCGAGCGCGAGACGGAGCGCATTCGCCTCGCCGCGCGCACGGGCGACGTTTTCCACGCGCATGTCGCCGGGCTGCGCGAAGGCCGGCGCTATGGGCTGGGCGCACACGGCGCTTTCGATCCCGCGCGCGGGCTGCGGTTCAATGCGGCGAAGCTCCTCGTCGATCCCTATGCGCTGGCGCTCGACCGGCCTTTCTCGCTGCATCCCGCGATGTTCGGCTATGTCTTGGACGATCCGGCGCTCGACGTTTCGCGCGACGAAGCCGACAGCGCGCCTTTCGTTCCCAAGGCGATTATGACGCGCGCAACGCCCGCGCGTTCGGCGCGTCTAAAGATTCCCTGGCGCGACACGATCATTTACGAACTGCACGTCAAGGGTTTCACTCAGCGCCATCCCGGCATCCCCGAAGGCTTGCGTGGAACCTTCGCCGGCCTCGCGCATGAGGCGGCGATTGCACATCTGAAAAAGCTCGGCGTCACCACGCTCGAAATCATGCCCTGCGCCGCGTGGATCGACGAGCGCCATCTCACGAAGCTCGGACTGACGAATTACTGGGGCTACAATCCCGTCGCTTTGATGGCGCCCGATCCGCGGCTGGCGCCGGGCGGTTGGGACGAGGTGCGCGCCTGCGTCGCCAAGCTGCATGACGCCGGGCTCGAAGTCATCGTCGACGTGGTGTTCAACCACAGCGGCGAGGGCGACGAACTCGGGCCGACGCTCTCGCTGCGCGGCCTCGACAATGCGACTTACTATCGCTTGGCGCAGGGCGATCTGCGCCGCTATGTCGACGACGCCGGCTGCGGCAACATTCTCGCCTGCGAGCGCGCGCCGGTCGTGCGCCTTGTCATGGACGCGCTGCGCGTCTGGGCGGAGTGCGGCGGCGTCGATGGCTTTCGTTTCGATCTTGCGACGACGCTGGGGCGCCGCGCCACGGGTTTCGATCCGCAGGCGCCGCTGCTTGCGGCGATCGCGCAGGATCCGGTCTTACGCGAATTGAAACTCGTCGCCGAGCCGTGGGACATCGGCCCGGGCGGCTATCAACTGGGGAATTTTCCCCAGTGTTTTGCGGAGTGGAACGATCGTTTTCGCGATTGCGCGCGAAAATTCTGGCGCGGCGACGTGATCGGCGTTTCCGAGCTGGCGACGCGCGTCGCCGGCTCTTCGGATTTTTTCGGCGCGCGCCGCAGACCTTCGTGCGGCGTGAATTTCGTGACCGCGCACGACGGATTCACCCTCGCCGATCTCGTGTCTTACGAACGCAAGCATAACGCGGCCAACGGCGAGGACAATCGCGACGGAACCAACGACAACCGCTCTTGGAACAGCGGCGCCGAAGGCGATACCTGCGACCCCGGCGTAAACGCGGCGCGCGCGCGCGACCAGCGTAATCTCCTGGCGACGCTGCTGCTGTCGCGCGGAACGCCGATGATCGCCATGGGTGCGGAGCTCGGCCAGTCGCAAAGCGGCAACAACAACGCCTATTGCCAGGACAACGAGACCGCCTGGCTCGACTGGAGCCGCATGGACGGCGCCTTGCTCGACTTCGCGTCGCGGCTCGTCGCGCTGCGCAAAGCCAATCCGGCGTTGACGCGGGATCGGTTTCTCGGAGGCGCGCCGCTCGATACGACGCTGATTCCCGATGTGGAATGGCTGACGCCCGCCGGCGCGCCGATGACGGAGGAGGACTGGCGCAATGGCGCGGCGGCGACGTTGATCGCAAGCCTTTACGCGCCGGCGGAGGAGGGGCGCGAAGCAAATCGCGTTCTCGTCGTGTGGCATAGGGGAGGCGAGGCGATAACGGTCACGCCGCCGTCGGCGCGCGAAGGTTCTTGCTGGCGCGTCGCGCTGGAATCGGCAGGCGAGAGCACACGGGACTCCGACGAGGGCGTCGTCATCGAATCGCGCGCGGTCGCGCTGCTGGTCGAAAAGCCCGCCGTATGCGCGCCGCGCGCGATGGACGTTCCGCCGGAATTTCTTGCGCGGCTGGCTTCGGCGGCGGGCGTTGAAACGCGCTGGCGCGACGTGGACGGCGCGACGCACGACGTTCCGTACGAGACGCTGACGACGCTGCTGGGGCGCCTGGGTTTTCCCGCGCAAACACTTGTGCAAGCGCGAGACAGCCTGGCGCGTCTTTCGGACGCCGCGGAGCGCTGCGCGGCGCCGGGCGCTGCGCTGTTTCGCGAAGGCGAGGAGATCGCCTTGCGCCTTCCCGTCGTAAACGGACGCACGCCGTCAGGCGTCACTGTCGTCTTGGAGGATGGAAGCAAACGCCGCGTGTCGCTGTCCGGCGCCGAGGCGGTGTCCTGGCGCGGGCTCGACGGGCGCACGAATGCCGGCGTGCTGGCGCGTCTGCCGCCGGCGCCGCTCGGCCGTCACCTCGTCGCGCTGGACGGCGTGGACGCCTCATGCCGGCTTACGGTCGCGCCGGCGCGCTGCCATCTGCCGGGCGACGAGATCGACGTGCGCGGCGCCTTCGGCCTTTCCGCGCAGCTTTACTCGCTGCGGCGCGACGGCGATCAAGGCGTTGGCGATTTTGCGACGCTGGCCGAGGTTGGGCGTCTCGCCGCCTCGCACGGTGCGGCGCTTCTTGCGCTCAATCCCCAGCACGCGCTGTTCGCGCAGGATCGCAGCCGCGCCAGCCCGTACTATCCGTCGGACCGGCGCTTTCTCGATCCGATCTATCTCGATCTGCGCCGTCTGACGGCGATCGTCGAGGAGAGCGTCGTCGCCTCCGCGCTTGCTTCGCGAGAGGCGGAGATCGCCGCGCTCGCGGTCGCGCCGAGGGTCGACTATCCGGGCGTTCACGCGCTCAAGACGAGCGTGCTCGAAACCGTGTTCGCGGCGTTCGACGGCGCCCTGCGCGCTCGTCCGAACGCGGCGCTCGCGCAGGAGTACTTGCGCTTCGTCGAAGCGGGCGGCGAGGCGCTGTTTCGCTTCGCCTGCTTCGAAGCGATCGGCGCGGCGCGAGGCGGCGCGAGTTGGCGCAAATGGCCGCAAGGCTTGCGCGAGGGGCGCCGCGAGGCGCTCGACGCCTTCGCGCAGGAAGATGCGGCACGCGTGCGCTATCATCAATTTCTGCAATGGCTGTGCGACCGGCAGCTCGCCGAAGCGGCGACCGAAGCGCGGGCGGCCGGGCTGTCGCTCGGCTTTTGCCGCGACCTTGCCGTCGGGGCTGCGCCCGACGGCGCCGAAAGCTGGAGCGAGGCGGCGAGTCTGATCGAGGGTTTTTCCGTCGGCGCGCCGCCGGACGCCTTTTGCCGCGACGGTCAGGTCTGGGGCCTGCCGCCGCCCGATCCACTGGCGTGGCGGAGCGACGGCTGCGCCGATTTCGCCGAACTCGTCGCCGCAAACATGCGCTGCGCCGGCGCCCTGCGCATCGACCATGTCATGGGGCTGGCGCGGCTCTTCGTCGTGCCGGATGGCGCGAAGCCGGCGCAGGGCGCCTATCTCTCCTATCCGCTCGACGATCTTCTCGGACAATTGGCGCTCGAAAGCCGGCGCGCGCGCTGCTTCGTTGTCGGCGAAGACCTCGGCACGCTGCCCTGGGGATTCCGCGAAAAGCTCGACGCCGCCGATGTGCTGAGCTACCGCGTCGTCTGGTTCGAGCGCGAGGGCGAGGACTTTGCGCCGCCCGCGCATTACGCGCGCAAGGCGATGGCCTGCGCGTCGACGCACGATCTGCCCACGCTCGCAGGCTGGTGGACGGCGGCGGACATTTCGGAAAAAGCCGCTCTCGGACTGCTGACGCCGGACGCCGCCGCGGCGGAACTGGCGGCGCGCGCGCGCGACAAGCGCGCCTTGCTCGACGCCCTGCGCCGCGAAAGCCTTCCGGACGGCGCCGTCGACGAGGCTTTGGTTTTCGACGACGCTCTCGCGAAGGCGGTGCACGCTTTTGCGGCGCGCGCTCCGTCGCTTCTCGCCATGGCGCAACTCGACGATCTCGCGGGGGAGACCTGCGCGGTCAACCTCCCCGGCACGGATCGGGAGCGGGCGAACTGGCGTCGCAAGCTAAGATACAACATGCTGGAACTGTTCGAAAATTCGCGCGCGCGCGCGATCCTCGCCGGCCTTCGCCGCATTGTCGTCTAGATTGAGGCGGCATATCGCGCGGGAGCCGGCGTTCTCCGGCGCGAACCACGGGCGGGCATGAGTCTGGCGAGCGGACCGCGAGCGAGAAGCGAGGCGGGCGCCCTGCGTAAAGCGGCGGTGTTCGCCTTCGCGTCCTTCGCCCTTTCCGCCCGGGCCGAACAGACGGGCGCGCCCAAGGCGCCGGACGACGCGCGGCGCGCGCCCGACCTCTTCCAAAAGCGCCTCGAGCTTCGCGGCGTCGAAGAGCGAATCGACGCTTCCGGCGAACAGCGCCGCAAGCTCGAGGGCGAGGTCGCGACGCTCGGAGCGGATCGGGAACGGCTCAACCAGGCGCTGCTCGACGCGGCGCAGAAATTGCGCGCCGCCGAAGAGCGCGCTCAGGAAATCGAAAAGCGGCTCGAAACCTTGAGCGGCAGCCAGGAGGCGATCCTCAAATCGCTGGCGGGCCGCCGCGCGCTGATCGGCGAAGTTCTCGCCGTGCTGCAGCGCATGGGCCGGCGCCCGCCGCCGGCGCTGCTGGCCCGTCCAGAGGATATTCTCGAAGCCGTGCGCGCTTCGCTCACGCTCGGCGCCGTGCTTGCGCCGATGCGCGAGGAAGTCCGGGCGTTGCAGACGGATTTGCAGGAGCTGGTCCGCCTGCGCGAGAGCGTCAAGACCCAAGAGGCGCGGCTTTCGCTCGAAAAGCAGGAACTGGCGGCGCAACAGCAGCGGCTTGCGCCGATGATCGAAGCGCGGCAGGAGGCGCTCGCCCGCACGCGCGAAGCACTCGACGCGGAGGCCGAGCGCGCGCGCATCCTGGCGCAGCAGGCGACGAGCCTCAAGGATCTGATCGCGCGGCTCGAAAAGGAGAGCGCGGCGGCGCGGCGCGCGGCGGAAGCGGCGCGGCAGGCGGAGGCCGCGCGCATCGAGGCCGATGCGAAACTTTCCAAAGAGCAGCGCGCGCAGGCGCTCGCCAATCCGTTCAAGGACGCCGCCCGCCTCGCGCCGGCCGCCGCCTTTCCGGATCTTAAGGGTCGTCTGCCGCTGCCGATTCTGGGGCCGATCGTCAAGCGCTTCGGCGCGCCGGACGCGGCCGGCGGGACGGAAAAAGGAATTTCGCTGGCCGCGCGCGAAAACGCGATCGTCACTGCGCCCTGCGACGGATGGGCGGTGTTTTCCGGCCCTTATCGAAGCTACGGACGACTCTTGATTATTCACGCCGGCGGCGGCTATTATGTCGTCATGGCCGGCATGAGTCGCGTGAATGTGAGCATGGGACAGTTTGTCCTTGCGGGCGAGCCGGTGGCGAACATGGGCGACGGGACCGCACGAACGGCCGCGACCGTCGCAATCGGCGCAAAGCAGCCCATTCTCTATGTCGAGTTCCGCAAGGACGGAGTCTCGATCGATTCGAGTCCATGGTGGGCCAAATCTGAAACTCGGAAGGTTGGCGGATGATTCGCAAAACTGCCCTGATCGCAACCGGCATCGTCATCGGCGCGGGAAGCGCCACGCTCGGGCAGCAGGCGCGCGCCCTGCTCAGCGCGCCGGCGGTCGCGGCCACGGCCGACACGTACAGGCACCTCAGCCTCTTCGGCGACGTGTTCGACAAGGTTCGCGCCGACTATGTCGAGAAGCCCGACGAGCAGAAGCTCGTCGAGAACGCGATCAACGGGATGTTGACCTCGCTCGATCCGCATTCGAGCTACCTCGACGCCAAGGGCTTCAAGGACATGCGGACGCAGACCGAGGGCAAGTTCGGCGGGCTCGGGATCGAGGTCACGCAAGAAGAGGGCGTCGTCAAGGTCGTCACGCCGATCGACGACACGCCCGCCTCGCGCGGCGGCGTGATGTCGGGCGACTACATTGTCGCCATCGACGACGATAGCGTGCAGGGCATGACGCTCAATCAGGCCGTCGACAAGATGCGCGGCGCGATCAATACGCCGGTGAAGCTGACGATCCTGCGCGGCAAGGAAAAGAACAAGGTCGAAATCAAGCTCGTCCGCGCCGAGATTCACATCAAGTCGGTGCGCTCGCGCAAGCAGGACGACGACATCGCCTATGTCCGCATTTCGCAGTTCAACGAGGAGACGGCCGACGGCCTGAAGGCGGCGATGGCCAAGCTCCAGCAGGAGATTCCGGCCGACAAGTTCAAGGGCTACATCATCGACCTGCGCAACAATCCCGGCGGCCTGCTCGACCAGTCGATCCAGGTCGTCAACACCTTCATCGACAAGGGCGAGATCGTCTCGACGCGCGGGCGCAACGCCGAGGAGTCGCAGCGCTATTCCGCGCGGCCCGGCGATCTCTCCAAGGGCAAGCCCGTCGTCGTTCTCATCAACGGCGGCTCGGCTTCCGCCTCCGAAATCGTCGCGGGCGCCTTGCAGGATCACAAGCGCGCGACGCTGATCGGCACGCGCTCCTTCGGTAAAGGGTCGGTGCAGACCATCATTCCGCTCGGCGGCCAGTCGGGCGCGCTCCGCCTGACGACGGCGCGCTATTACACGCCGTCCGGCCGCTCCATTCAGGCCAAGGGCATCGACCCGGACATGATTATTCTCCAGGACGTGCCGGACGAATTGAAGGGCAAGGACGACACCAAGGGCGAGGCCTCGCTCAAGGGCCATCTCAAGAACGGCGAGGACGAGAAGAGCGGCTCGCAGGCTTATGTCCCGCCGGACGAGAAGAAGGACAAGCAGCTGATCGCCGCCGTCGAGCTTCTGCACGGCAAGCCGAAGGCTCAGATCATGGCCGAGTCCGGGAAGGACGCCGGCAAGGACGCGAGCAAGCAGCCGCCCAAGGCGGCGAATTGACCGGCGCATAATTCTGCGTGAACGATGGACGGCGAAGCGGCGGACCGCCGTTCGCTGTTCGCGCTTTTGTAACGAGCCGGCCGATGCCCAGTCTTCTCGATTACGCCAGTCCGGCGCGCTTTCTGCGTTTCGCGGAGGCGGTTCTGCCGTGGCTTGCCCGCGCGACGGCGCTGCTGCTTGTCGTCGGTCTGGTCGGCGCCGTCTTCGTCGCGCCGCCCGATTATCAGCAGGGCGAGACGGTGCGGATCATGTATATCCATGTGCCGTCCGCGTGGCTCGCGCTCTTCGCCTATGTTGTCATGACCTCTGCTTCGCTCGGCGTGCTGGTGTGGAGACATCCGCTCGCCGACGCCGCGCAGAAGACCGCGGCGACGCTCGGCGCCGCCTTCACCTTCGTGTGCCTCGTTACCGGCTCGCTGTGGGGCAAGCCGATGTGGGGAACCTATTGGGTGTGGGACGCGCGCCTGACCTCCATGCTGGTGCTGTTCCTGCTCTATCTCGGTCTCATCGCCGTCCGCCAGACGATGGACGACACGCCGCGCGGCGCGCGGATCGCCTCGATCATGACGCTGGTCGGCGCCATCGACATTCCGATCATCAAATATTCCGTCGACTGGTGGAACACGCTGCATCAGCCTGCGTCGGTGTTCCGTCTCGGCGGCCCGACGATCTCGGCCTCGATGCTGTGGCCGCTGCTGACGATGGCGGCGGGCGCGACGGCCCTGTTCCTGACGCTGCATCTCATGGCGATCCGCAACGAAATCCTGCGCCGGCGCGTCGCGCGGCTCGAAATGACGGCGATCCGCGCCGGCGAGACGGCCGCGGAGGCCGAGACGCTGGAGGCGGCGCAATGAGCGCGCAGCACTGGACGTTCGTCGCGTTGGCCTATGGCGTGACGTTTCTGGTCGTCGGCGCCGTCGCCGCGCGGATCGTCTTCGAACACCGGCGTCTGCGCGCCGAACTTGCGCGGCTCGACGCGCTGGCCGTCAAAGACTCGGGAGGGGGCGCGTGAACGACACGTCCCGCGAGTCCGGCGATCGTTCGCCGCTGCGGTTCCTTCCGCTCGGAATATTCGCACTGCTCGCTGCGCTGTTTTTCGTGCGCCTGTTTGCGGGCGACGCGTCGCGCCTGCCTTCCGCGCTGATCGGCAAGCCGTCGCCGGCCTTTGCGCTGCCGGCGCTCGACGGCCTCGCCGGCGTGCCGGCCCTTGCGAGCGACGATCTGCGCAAGGGTCACGTCAGCGTCGTCAACGTCTTCGCTTCCTGGTGCGCGCCGTGCCGGATCGAGCATCCGAGCCTGATGGCGCTGGCGAAGGACGAGCGGCTGAAGGCCAAGGGGGTGGCGCTCTACGGCCTCTCCTACAAGGACGAGCCGGCGAACGCGAAAAAATTCCTTGATGAAGAGGGCAATCCCTTCGCCCGGATCGGGACCGATTTCGCCGGCCGCACGGCGATCGACTTCGGCGTCTACGGCGTGCCCGAAACCTTCGTCATACGCGGCGACGGCGTCATCGCGTACAAGTTTGTCGGGCCGCTGTCGCCGCAGGCGCTCGCGACGACGCTGGTCCCCGAGATCGAAAAGGCGATCAGCACGAGCGGCTCGGCGGAGCGATAAGCTCGCGCCGACGACGTAGCCTTCGCGCGCGCGACGCGCTTGTGAATCCGCCCCGGCCGCGGCTATGCTGCGGCGCCACATGGCGCGGCGGAGGAAAGACCAGAAATGGCGAAACACAAGGCCCCGGCCGACGAGCGTCCGGTTTTTACCGACAGAGAGGCGCTGCTGTTCCACGCGCGCGGGCGTCCGGGCAAGCTCGCCGTCGTCGCGACCAAGCCGATGGCGACGCAGCGCGATCTGTCGCTCGCCTATTCGCCGGGCGTCGCGGCGCCCGTGCTCGCCATCGCTAAGGAGCCGTCCAGCGTCTACGACTACACGACGAAGGGCAACATGGTCGCGGTCGTCACCAACGGCACGGCAATTCTGGGGCTTGGCGATCTCGGCGCGCTCGCGGCCAAACCCGTGATGGAGGGGAAGGCGGCGCTGTTCAAGCGCTTCGCCGACGTGGACTCCATCGATCTCGAAATCGACTCCAAGGGCGTCGACGAGTTTATCGCCGCGGTGCGCTATCTCGGCCCGACCTTCGGCGGCATCAATCTCGAGGACATCAAGGCCCCGGAATGTTTCGTCATCGAAGAGCGGCTGCGCGAGATGATGGACATTCCGGTGTTCCACGACGATCAGCACGGCACGGCGATCATCGCCGCCGCCGGGCTCCTGAACGCGCTGATGCTCACGGGGCGCGACATTAAATCCGCGAAGCTCGTGTGCAACGGCGCCGGCGCCGCGGGCATCGCCTGTCTCGATCTCGTCAAGGCGCTCGGCTTCAACCCGCGCAACGTCACGCTGTGCGACTCCAAGGGCGTCGTCTGGCGCGGCCGCGAAGACGGCATGAACCAGTGGAAGAGCGCGCACGCGGTCGAAACCAAGGCGCGCACGCTTGCGGAGGCGCTGGACGGCGCCGACGTGTTTTTCGGTCTCTCCGCCAAGGGCGCGCTGACGCCCGCCATGCTGAAGACGATGGCGAAGACTCCGATCGTCTTCGCCATGGCCAATCCCGATCCCGAGATCGCGCCGGACGAAGCGCTGGCCGCCCGGCCGGACGCCATCGTCGCCACCGGCCGCTCTGACTATCCGAACCAGATCAACAACGTTCTCGGCTTTCCCTATATTTTCCGCGGCGCGCTCGACGTGCATGCCCGCACGATCAACATGGAGATGAAGATCGCCGCGGCGCGCGCGCTCGCCGAACTTGCGCGCGAGGACGTTCCCGACGAGGTCGCCAACGCCTATCGCGGCGCCCGCCCGCGCTTCGGCAAAGACTATCTCATTCCCGCGCCCTTCGATCCGCGCCTCATCGCCGTCGTGCCGCCGGCGGTCGCCAAGGCGGCGATGGACTCGGGCGTCGCGCGCAAGCCTGTCGTCGACATGAAGCGCTACCGCGCGCAGCTTTCGGCGCGGCGCGATCCTGTCGCCGGCGTCATGCAGACGATCTACGAGCGCGCGCGGCGCTACCAAAAGCGCGTCGTCTTCGCCGAGGGCGAGGAGGAGCAGGTGATCCGCGCCGCGCTCGCCTTCGTCAACCAGGGTTTGGGACGCGCCATCCTCGTCGGCCGCGAGGACCGCGTGCGCGAAGCCGCGGCGAACGCCGGGCTCGAGCTCCCCGCGGACATTGAAATCCACAACGCGGCGCTCTCTTCGCGTAACGCCGTCTATGCGCAGTTTCTGTTCGAGCGCTTGCAGCGCCAAGGCTATCTGCTGCGCGACTGCCAGCGCCTCATCAATCACGACCGCAATCACTTCGCCGCCGCCATGGTCGCGCGCGGCGACGCCGACGCCATGGTCACGGGCGTCACGCGCAATTTCTCCAACGCGCTGGAGGACGTACGCCGCGTCGTCGACGCCAAGCCCGGCCATCGGCTCATCGGCGCCTCGCTGGTGCTTGCGGGCGGGCGCGTCGTCGTCGTCGCGGACACGGCGATCACCGAACTGCCCGACGCGGAGGAACTTGCCGACATCGCAGTGGAGGCGGCCGGCGTCGCGCGCCGCATCGGCCTGGAGCCGCGCGTCGCCATGCTGGCCTTCTCGACCTTCGGCTATCCGCCGGGCGAGCGCACGGCGCGCGTGCACGAGGCGGTGCGCATTCTCGACCAGCGCCGCGTCGACTTCGCCTACGAAGGCGAAATGGGCGCCGACATCGCGCTCAACCGCGAGCTGATGGCGGCCTATCCCTTCTGCCGCTTGAAGGACACGGCGAATGTGCTGGTGATGCCGGCGTTCCACTCCGCCGCCATCTCCACGAAGATGCTTCAGGAGCTCGGCGGCGCCACGGTGCTCGGGCCGCTGATCGTCGGCCTCGACAAGCCGATCCAGATCGTTCAGCTCGGCGCGACGGACTCGGAGATCGTCAATATGGCGGCGCTCGCAGCTTTCGGCGTCGGCGGGTGAGTGGGCGCTTCGCCATCGGCGTCGGCGCGCGTCGCGGCGTCGCGGCGCAGGACGTCGTCGAGCTTGTCCGGCGCGTCGCAGAGGCGCATGGCGTCGATCTGCTGCAGGCGCGCCTGTGCGCGCTGGACAGCAAAGCGCAGGAAGCCGGGCTGCATGAGGCGGCGCAACGGCTCGGCGTCGAGCTCTCGTTCCTGCCGTTGACGGCGTTGCGGGAACGCAGGGCGGCGGCGCCCACCCATTCGCCGCGCGTGCAGGCGATGTTCGGCGTCGGCAGCGTCGCGGAGGCCGCGGCGCTCGCGGGCGCGGGGCCGGGCAGCGTTCTGCTGGCGCCGCGCATGGCGACGCCTTGCTGCGCCTGCGCCATCGCTCGTTCGGCTCTCGAAGGCGAACCATGACCGTGCATTTCATCGGCGCCGGCCCGGGCGCCGCCGATCTTCTCACGCTGCGCGGGCGCGATCTCATCGCCCGCTGCCCCGTGTGTCTTTATGCCGGTTCGCTCGTGCCGAAGGGCGTGCTGGCGCATTGTCCGCCGGGCGCGCGTATCGTCGACACCGCGCCGCTGTCGCTCGACGAAATCATCGCCGAGATGAAGGCCGCGCACGAGGCCGGTCTCGACGTGGCGCGGCTGCATTCGGGCGATCTTTCGGTCTGGAGCGCCGTGGGCGAGCAAACCCGCCGGCTCGACGCGCTGGGCATTCCCTACGACATGACGCCGGGCGTGCCGGCCTTCGCCGCCGCCAGCGCCGCCTTGAGGCGCGAACTCACGCTGCCGGAAGTGGCGCAGTCGCTGGTGCTCACCCGCACGTCGGGCCGCGCCTCGGCCATGCCGGAGACGGAGACGCTGGCGACCTTCGCCAAGGCGCGCGCCACCATGGCGATTCATCTGTCCATTCACGTGCTGGCGCGCGTTGTCGAGGAGCTAACGCCCTGCTACGGCGCGGAATGCCCCGTCGCTATCGTCTATCGCGCCTCCTGGCCCGACGAGCGCGTGCTGCGCGGAACGCTGGCGACGATCGAGGCGCTGGCGGCGGCAAGCCCGATGGAGCGCACCGCGCTCATTCTCGTCGGCCCGGCGCTGGCGGCGGACGATTTCCGCGAAAGCGCGCTGTATGATGCGGGTTACGACCGGCGGTTTCGGCCGAGGGGAGACAGGTAGCATCTGATTTGACCCCTCCCGCCCTCCTCATCGCCGCCGCGCGTTCGGGCGCCGGCAAGACCACGCTCGCGCTGGGGCTGATGCGCGCGCTGGCGCGGCGGGGGCTGCGCGTCGGCGCGGTCAAATGCGGGCCGGATTACATCGACCCCGCCTTTCACGCCGCGGCGACCGGGCGCGAGAGCGTCAATCTCGATTCCTGGGCGATGGATGAAGACCTAATTGCGAGCCTCGCGGCGCGGGCGGGGGAGGGCGCCGACATTGTCGTCGCCGAGGGCGCGATGGGCCTCTTCGACGGCGTTCCCGGCGCGCCCGGCCGCAGCGGCGCTTCGGCGGACATTGCGGCGGCGCTCGGCTGGCCGGTCGTGCTCGTCCACGACGTTTCCGGGCAGGGCCAGACCGCGGCCGCCCTAGTGCGCGGCCTCGCGACGCACGATCCTGGCGTAAACATCGCAGGCGTCGTCCTCAACCGCGTCGGCTCCGAACGCCACCGCAAGCTCGCGGGCGAGGCGATCGAGGCGCTGGGAATTCCGGTGCTCGGCGCGCTCCCGCGCGACGAGAGCATCGCGCTGCCCGAGCGCCATCTCGGCCTCGTTCAGGCCGGGGAGACGGCGCGTCTCGACGAGATCCTCGATGCGCTCGCGGACCGCGCCGAGGCGCATGTCGACATTGAGGCGGTTGTCGCGAACGCTGTCATTCCCGACGCTCGCGAAGCGAGCGATCGGGAATCCAGATTACGACGGAGCGATGGCGTCGTGACCCTGGATTCCGGGTCAGGCCCGTGGCCTGCCCGGAATGACATTTCCTCCCTTCTCCCTCCCCCCGCCCGGCGCATCGCCGTTGCGCGCGACGCCGCCTTCTCCTTCTTTTACCCGCATCTCGCCGCCGCCTGGCGCGAGGCGGTCGAACTCGCCTTCTTCTCGCCGCTGGCCGACGAAGCCCCGCCCGAAGATTGCGATCTGTGCTGGCTGCCCGGCGGCTATCCCGAACTGCACGCGGCGCGCCTGGCGCAGTCGCGGCGGTTCCTGGACGGACTGCGCCGCTTCGCGCAGACGCGCCCCGTGCATGGCGAATGCGGAGGCTATATGGTCCTCGGGCGCGCGCTGGTCGACGCCGGCGGCGCCGCCCACGAAATGGCCGGGCTGCTGGAGTTGGAGACCAGCTTCGCCAGCCGCAAGCTGCATCTCGGCTATCGCCGCGCCGCGCTGACGGCGGACCATTGTCTTGGTCGCGCGGGGGCCGTCTTGCGCGGCCACGAATTCCACTACGCCACGATCCTGAAAGAGGCGGGCGAGCCTTTCGCGCGCGTTTGCGACGCCTATTCGGCGAAGGAGCGCCCGGCCGGGCTGCGCGCGGGCCTTGTCTCCGGCTCGTTTTTCCACTTTATCGCGCCGGAGTGACCGCGCAGAAAAAAGGGCCGCCGGAAGACCAGCGGCCCAAGTCAAGGGAGGAAACGCCCAAGGAGGGCTACGGAGCGAGACATCTCTCGCTGCGATGCATTTTTTCTAATATTGCGCCGCACAATTGTCAAGGAAATTTTTCATGTTTGTGGTTCCTGCGGCACAATGTCCGCGCAAGTGTGGCGCCGGCGCAACGCTGGCGATTGTCCGATCTGCCCCCAAAACGCGTGGGGTTTCGTCTAGCGCTTTCTTTGCGTTGGTTTTTTGGATTCGGCGTTTTGCATCGCACGATAAACCGCGAAAAGTGGCGCCCCGGCCGATCGGCGCCCATATCGAGAGCGTAGCGGCGGGGGAGGGGCGCATGCAAATCGCGGACGTAGCCGTTCTGGGCGCGGGCATGGTCGGGGTCTCGGCAGCCCTGCATCTTCAGGCGCGGGGGCGGGACGTCGTCCTTCTCGACCGGCACGGCGCCGCCGGGCTCGAGACAAGCTACGGAAATTCCGGGCTTATCGAACGGGGCTCTTTGTTCCCCTATGTTTTTCCGCGCGACCTCGCGCAGATCGCGAAATACGCGCTCAATCTTTCGCCCCAGGCGAACTGCCACTATTCGGCTCTCCCGCGCATCGCCCCCTGGCTGTGGCGGCACTTCGAGGAAAGCGCCCAAGACAGTGCGGCGCGCAACGCCGACGCCCTGCGGCCGCTGATCGAACGCTGCGTCGCCGAGCATGAGGCGCTGGTGGAAAAGGCGCGCGCCGGCGATCTGCTGCGCAAGTCCGGCTGGATCAAGCTCCACCGCAGCGTGCGATCCTTCGACGCCGGGGCGAAAGAGGCCGAGCGGCTGCGCGCCTTCGGTCTTCGCATCGAGACGCTGGAGTCCGCCGCGCTCGCCGCGCGCGAGCCCGGTCTTGCGCCGCTACCCGGCGGCTTTCACTATCTCGACACGCTGTCGATCGACGATCCCAGCCGTCTCACGCAGGCCTACGCCAATCTCTTCCTCAGCCGTGGCGGGCGTTTCCTCGCCGGCGACGCCCATGCGCTGGAGGAGACGGCGGACGGGCGCTGGAGCGTCGGCGCCGCCGAGGGGCCGATCGTGGCGCGCGAACTCGTCGTCGCGCTCGGGCCGTGGTCCGATACGGTGTTCCGTCCGCTCGGCTACGACATTCCGCTCGCCTGGAAGCGCGGCTACCATATGCATTACGGCGTTCGCGACGGCGCCCGTCTGCGCCATCCGCTGCTCGACGTCGAAAGCGGTTGCCTGCTCGCGCCGATGACCCGGGGCGTTCGGCTCACCACCGGCGCGGAATTCGCGCTACGCGACGCGCCGCCGACGCCCGTGCAGATCGGCCGCTGCGAACGGCGCGTGCGCGAAATCTTCCCGCTCGGCGAGCGGCAGGACCGGACGCCCTGGATGGGCGCGCGGCCCTGCCTGCCCGACATGCTGCCGGTGATCGGCCGGGCGCCACGCCACGCCGGACTGTGGTTCGATTTCGGGCATCAGCACCTCGGGGTGACGCTAGGGCCGGTCAGCGGCCGCCTGCTGGCCGAGATGATGACCGGCGAGGCGCTCTTCGTCGATCCGACGCCCTACCGCGCGGATCGATTTTAGCGCTCCGCGTCAGCCAAATTGGAGGGGGCCATGCGAGCCTTCAGGCTCGCTCTTGGCGGCCCCTTCAGTTTGCGCAACGCTAAGCCGCCGCCGACGATAATGGTGGCGGCGCACGGACTTGCGAAACACAGCGCCGGGCGCGGGCGCGGCCGGGTCGTGCTCTCGCGGCGCAATATTTTCAATGGCATAGGAACCATTTGACGAAGACGGCGTTAACCGGCTTAGCTTGGCCGCTGCGCCGGTCGGCGGGTGAGAAATCGGTATTCTGGCGTTATCCCTCTCGATTTTGGAGGCTGTCGTGTCTCTCGGCCGTCCACACCCGCGCGTCTTCAAGCCGCTCGAGCGCCTGTCCGCGCATCATTGGGCCGACCCGCCTTTCTGCGATCCCGGATGTGAGGGCTCGTGCGTCTTTCGGCCGGAGCCGGCGTCCCGGCCGGGCCGGGTCCGGGTTCGCGGCGAGAGTCTGGCTTCGCTGCTGCTTTCCAATCTGGGGGATCATTTCTACTGCTGGCCCGGCTTCTCCGGCCGGCGCTACATTTTCTCCGTTTTTCCCTCGAGCGAGGAGGCGTCGGTCTCGACCTTCACGGACGCCGTTATTCTGGGCGTCGCGCGCGACGGCGCCGCGGCGCGTCCCTTATGTTTCCTGACGGCGGCGGATTTCGAATCGCAGGAGGGACGCGCGGCGCGCGCCGACGCCCGGGCCAACGGCTGCTGCGAGTGGCATGTCCATTTCGAGGCGACCGAGGCCGAAATACAGGATATCGCCGCCTGGCTCGGGTAGCGCTCGCTTGGCGTGGCGACGCGAGCCCTCCGAGCCGCGCGAACGATCTGCGGGAGCGCTTCGCCGGACCGCGGTCACGCCGCGGCGGCGGTGACGCGATTGCGGCCGGATGCCTTGGAGCCATAAAGCGCCTTGTCGGCGCGGCGCAGGAGGGCGTCGGCGTTGGCGTCGCCGCCGCGCTCGGCGAGACCGATCGAGGTCGTGACCGGAACGGTCCGCGCGCCGGCCTCGATCGGGAACGGCTCCGCTTCGATCGCTGCGCGCACGCGTTCGGCGATCTTCTGCGCGAGGACGAGCGGCGTTTCCGGCATGACGATGACGAATTCCTCGCCGCCAAGACGGCAAACGAGATCGGCGCCGCGCACGACGCCCTTGATGCGCTGGGCGAAAACCTTCAGCACTTCGTCGCCGGCGTCGTGGCCGTAGGTGTCGTTGACCGCTTTGAAGTGGTCGATGTCAAGGATCATCAGCGACAGCGACCGCCCCTTGTGCGCGGCTTGGTCGAGCGCGCCGCCGAGATGGGTCTCCAGATAGCGGCGGTTGTTGAGGCCGGTCAGCGCGTCGACGACGGCGAGTTCGATCGCCGCCTGCACATTGTCGCGCAAGCTGTCGGCGTAGCGCTTGCGGCGTAGCTGCGTGCGCACGCGCGCCACGAGTTCGTTGCGGTCGATCGGCCGCACGATATAGTCGTTCACGCCGAGATCGAGACCGCGCAGAATGCGTGGGCGGTCGTCGAGATCGGCGAGCAGCAGGATCGGCAGGGTGCGCGTGCGCTCGAGCGAGCGAAGCTGACTGCACAGGCGCAGCGCGTCGAAATTCGCCAGATTGAGGCTGACGACGATCAGATCATAGCCGTTTTCCGCGGCGCGAAACAGCGCGTCCTGGGGGTTGGCCTCGATCTCGACCTTGTGCAGATCGCGCAGGCCCGCGACGATCCGATCCGCCGAGCTCGCGCGGTCCTCGACCAGCAGGATTCGGCCGTTGTCGCCGGGGTCGAGCGCCACCTGCGCCCCGACGTCCTTGATGCCGAGATTGGCGGAGGTGTTGGCGCGGGCGCGCAGTTCGTCGAGCATCACCTTGAGGCGAGCGAGCGAACGCACGCGGGCGATGAGCGCGATTTCGTCGACCGGCTTGGTTAGGAAATCGTCGGCGCCGGCGTCGAGGCCGCGCACGCGGTCCACGGGCTGATCCAGCGCAGTGACCATGACGACCGGAAGGTGCAGCGTGTCGGGATCGGCCTTGAGACGGCGGCACACTTCGAATCCGTCCATGCCCGGCATCATCACGTCGAGCAGCACGATGTCGCAGCGCCCGTCCTTGCACAGTTCCAGCGCCTCGGGGCCGTTCGTCGCGGTGATGACGTCGAAATATTCGGCCGACAGCCGCGCCTCGAGCAGTTTGATGTTGGGCAGAAGATCGTCGACGATGAGAACGCGGGCGGTCATGGGACGGGAGCCTCTTACTTGTCCGCCAAAAAGGCGTTCACGGTTTCCAGAAACTTTACGACCGAAATCGGTTTGGACAGGTAGGCTTCGCATCCGCCCTGACGGATTTTCTCTTCGTCGCCCTTCATCGCGAAGGCGGTGATGGCGATGATCGGAATGGCGCGCAGCGCTTCGTCTTCCTTGAGCCAGCGCGTGACCTCCAGCCCCGACACTTCGGGAAGCTGGATGTCCATGAGGATGAGGTCGGGCCGGTGCTTGCGGGCGAGTTCCACCGCCTCGACGCCGCTCTTGGTGCGCAGGGTCGCGTGCCCGTTCGCCTCCAACAGATCGTTGAAGAGCTTCATGTTGAGTTCGTTATCCTCTACGATGAGGACGGTCTTGGGCATGGAACGCGGCTCTTTCACTCATTCGGCGCGCGCCGCGTCGGGGCGGAGCGGCTCGGTTCGCCACAGGATGGCGTCGCCATTCACTATCAGAGGAAGATTAATGAAAATCGCCGAAGGACCGCCGCTTTTCCGACGGCCGCGGGACATCCCGCTATCGCGCGAGGGCGCGGAGACCCTTGCGTTGCAGGCCTTGGCTTTTCTCGCCGGCGACGTCGAGCGGGGCGGGCGCTTCCTGTCGCTGACCGGAGTCGATCCGGGCGACCTGCGCACCCTGGCGCGGGAACCCGGTTTTCTCCTCGCCGTGCTCGATCATCTGGCGGCAAACGAGGCGCTGCTGTTGGAGTTCGCCCAGGGGGAGGCGCTTGCGCCCGAGCGGGTGATGCTGGCGCGCCGCTGGCTCGGCGGCGGCGAGGAATAGTCGGCGGGAATGGAGCGAGGTCCGTCATCGGGCGGGCTTTGGACCGCGAGGCTTCAGGCTCGCAAAATGCCGATCCGACGAATTCCAATCGACAGCAACCCGTTCTATTCGTCGGCTTCCGCGCGCGCCGCAGCGGCGACGCGTCCGGCGTCGTCGCGCGTCAACTGAAATTTCCGTTTCATTTACCGACTTTCCGCATTTCACCGGCCGTCGCCGGCGCAGCGGCGAAACTTGCATGGTCCGCGGCGCACGGCTAGGGGGAGGCGTGGCTAGGGGGTAGGCGCGCGCGTTCGCGAACTTCGCCGCGCCAGGAGGCAAGATCGCATGGCCCTGCTGATGCCCGCCCCCGAAGAGGCGATCCTCTCCCGCCGCGACGAACTGCTCGCGCGATTGCGCGTCATCTTGCCCGCGCAAAGCGTCATCGCCGACGAGACGGCGCGGCGCGCTTACGAATGCGACGCCTTCACCATGTATCGCGCGCTGCCGCTGGTCGTCGCGCTGCCCGAAACGGTCGATGAGGTGTGCGCGATCATGGCGCTGGCGGCGCAGATGAACGTCAAGATCGTTCCGCGCGGCGCCGGCACCTCGCTGTCCGGCGGCTCGATGCCGCTCGAAGACGGCATTCTCCTCGGCCTGTCGAAGTTCAACCGCATTCTCGAAATCGATTACGAGAACCGCTGCGCGCGCGTGCAGCCGGGCGTGCAGAATCTCGCCATTTCCCAAGCCGTGGAGCACGCGGGTTTCTATTACGCGCCCGATCCCTCTTCGCAGATCGCCTGCTCGATCGGCGGCAATGTCGCGGAGAACGCCGGCGGCGTGCATTGCCTCAAATACGGGCTCACCACCAACAACATCCTCGGCCTCGAAGTCGTGCTGATGGGCGGCGAGATCGTGCGGCTCGGCGGCAGGCATCTCGACAGCGAGATGTACGACCTCATGGGCCTGATGACGGGCTCGGAGGGCCTGCTCGGCGTCGTCACGGAAGTCACGGTGCGCATTCTGCAAAAGCCGCCGGTGGCGCGCGGACTGCTGCTGGGCTTTCCCAGCGTGGAGGCCGGCGCGCGCTGCGTCGGCGCCGTCATCGCGCGCGGAATTGTTCCCGGCGGCATGGAGATGATGGACAATGCGACCATCCGCGCCGTCGAGCGCTTTCAGCCCTGTGGCTATCCGCTGGACGCCGCCGCCATCGTCATCGTCGAACTTGACGGGACGCAGGCGGAGGTCGACCATCTCGTCGGCGTGGTGGAGGCGATCGCGCGCGAGACCGGCGCGACGACGACAAGAATTTCGACGAGCGAAGCGGAGCGCCTGCAATTCTGGGCCGGGCGCAAGAACGCTTTTCCCGCAGTGAGCTGCATCGGCCCGGACTATCTGTGCATGGACGGCACGATTCCGCGCGCGAAGCTTCCCGAAGTTCTCGCCGGCATGGACGAACTCGCGAAACTGCACGGCCTGCGCGTCGCCAACGTGTTTCACGCCGGCGACGGCAATCTGCATCCGCTCATCCTTTACGACGCGTCCAAGGAGGGCGACGTGGAGCGCGCGGAAAAGCTCGGTTTCGATATTTTGCGCCTGTGCGTCGCCGTCGGCGGCGTGCTAACGGGCGAGCACGGCGTCGGCGTCGAAAAGCGCGACCTCATGGGCGAAATGTTCAACGAAGACGACCTCGATCAGCAACAGCGCGTCAAATGCGCCTTCGATCCGATGTGCCGCCTCAATCCGGGAAAAGTCTTCCCGACCCTGCATCGCTGCGCCGAACTCGGCATGATGCATGTCGTCGGCGGCGCCATGCCGTTTCCCGATTTGCCGAGGTTTTGAGTTGATAACACGGCCTCCGCCGGGGCGCCTTGTTCAAGCCCCCTCCCCAACCCTCCCCCACGCGCTGTCGCGCGCGGGAGAGGGAGAGCCAACGATCGGCACTGTCGGAAACCTTGATGAAGCGCCGAATCTGCTCCCTCTCCCGCGAAGCGGGGGAGGGCCGGGGAGGGGGCGATGACGCTCTTCATTCCCAGCGACGAAAAGGAAGCTGCGGAAATCATCCGCGCCGCCACCGCCGAGGGCGCGCCGCTGAAAATCGTCGGCGGCGGCTCGAAAACGTCGCTCGGTCGTCATGCGCCGGCGCAGCGCGCGGTGTCGACGCGGGCGTTGAACGGCGTCACGCTCTATGAACCAGAGGAGCTCGTGCTCTCGGCGCGGGCGGGAACGCCGCTGGCCGAGATCGAGGCGCTGCTCGACGCCAACGGTCAGCGGCTCGCTTTCGAACCGTTCGATTACGCGGCGCTGCTCGGCGAAGCTGGCGCGGCGACGGATCGCTGGCGATCTATCGCAACAGCGAGATCGCTCGGCGGCATCGTCGCGGTCAACGCCTCCGGCCCGAGGCGGATCAAGGCCGGCGCCGCGCGCGATCATCTTCTGGGCTTTCGATGCGTGACCGGGCGCGGCGACATCGTGAAGTCCGGCGGGCGCGTGATGAAGAACGTCACCGGCTACGATCTTTCGAAGCTTGTCGCCGGCTCCTTCGGCACGCTCGCGCTGCTGACCGAAGCGACGCTGAAAGTGCTGCCGCGCGCCGAAACCGAACAGACGCTGCTCGTCCTCGGCCTCGACGAAGAGGCGAGCCTCGCGGTTCTGCGCCGCGCATCCGGCGCGCCATGCGAAGTTTCGTCCTTCGCCATGCTGCCGGCCGGCGCCACGCCGCTACGACTGACGCAGAACGCCGCGGCTCTGCGCTTGGAGGGGCCGCAGATTTCCGTAACCGCGCGCCGCGACGATCTGGCGTCGCGTCTTGCGACCGCCGCGTCGCGCTTCGAGACCTTGCCTGACGCGCAGTCGCGCGCGTTCTGGCGCGACATGCGCTGCGCCGCGCCTATCGCCGACGGCGCCGGGCAGGTTTGGCGCGCGTCGGTTGCGCCGACCGACGGCTATGCGCTCGTTGAGGGTGTGCGGCGCCGCGGCGTGCCGCTGCTTGCGCACTGCTACGATTGGGCGGGCGGTCTCGTCTGGCTGCGGCTCGCCGAGGCGGCCGACGCGTACGCTGGCGCGTTGCGCGCGATCGTCGATCGGCTCGGCGGCCATGCGACGCTGATCCGCGCGGACGCCGACGTTCGTTCGCGCGTCGACGTGTTTCACCCGCAGCCGGCCGCGCTCGCCGCTCTGTCGCGGCGGGTGAAGGAAAGTTTCGATCCCGCGCATATCCTGGAGCGCGGGCGGATGCGCGCGGAGTTCTGACGCCTATGCAAACGCATTTCTCGCTGGCCGCGCTCGCCGATCCGGATATGCGGGAATCGGAGAAAATCCTGCGCGCCTGCGTGCATTGCGGCTTCTGCACCGCGACCTGCCCGACATTTCTGCTCACCGGCGACGAACTCGATTCGCCGCGCGGACGCATCTATCTCGTCAAGGAGATGTTGGAGAACACCCGCGCCGGCGACGCGCGCACGGCGCGCCACCTCGATCACTGCCTCTCCTGTCTCTCCTGCATGACCACCTGTCCGTCGAGCGTGCATTACATGCATCTCGTCGATCATGCGCGCGCGCAGATCGAGAAGACGTTCGAGCGTCCGTTCGGCGATCGCCTTTTACGCGCGATGCTCGCTTTCGTTCTGCCGCGACCGGCCGCGTTTCGCGCCGCGCTGCTATTGGCGCCCTTGGTGCGCCCCTTTGCGGGGCTTCTGCCGGAGCGCCTGCGCGCCATGCTCGCCATGGCGCCGCGCGCCTTGCCGCCTCCTTCCGCCGTGGACCGTCCGCAGGTCTTTCCCGCGCAAGGCGCGCGAAAGCTGCGCGTCGCGCTGCTGAGCGGCTGCGCGCAGACCGTGCTCGATACGCGCATCAACGAAGCAAGCGTGCGGCTGCTGACGCGTCTGGGCGCGGAGGTCGTCGTCGCCGAGGGCGCCGGCTGTTGCGGCGTGCTTTCCCATCATCTCGGTAAGCTCAAAGAGTCGCATGGCTTCGCGAGACGCAATGTCGAGGCGTGGAGCCGCGAAATCGAGAGCTGCGGGCTCGATTACGTCGTCGTCAACACGTCCGGCTGCGGAACCAGCGTGAAGGATTACGGTTTCCTGTTCCGCGAGGACGCGGCGCTCGCGGCCAGGGCCGCGCGCATTTCTTCGATCGCGCGCGACGTCAGCGAGGTCTTGGCGGCGCTCGATTTCGCCCCGGCGGGCGCGTCGCCGCGTCTGCGCGTCGCCTATCACGCGGCCTGTTCGCTCCAACACGGCCAGAAGATTACGCGCGAACCCGTCGAACTGCTTCGGCGCGCGGGGTTCGATGTCGAGACGCCGGCCGAGAGTCACATCTGCTGCGGTTCGGCGGGAACCTACAATCTGCTTCAGCCTGAATTCGCGGCGCCGTTGCGTGCGCGAAAAGTGGCGAATATCCAGGCGCTCGCGCCCGACGCGATCGCCGCGGGCAATCTCGGCTGCATGATCCAGATCGGCGCTGGGACAAGTGTCCCCGTTGTTCACACCGTGGAATTGCTGGATTGGGCGACGGGCGGCCCTAAGCCGCCGGCGCTCCCGTAACGCGCGCGCCGTCTCGGTCACGCGAAGCGTTCGTCCATGACGCTGATCGTGTGTATGGGCGGCGCCCGACGGTCGTCGAAGATCGCCGCGGAGAGCGGCCCCATCATGCCCGCGCCGGTGTCGAGGTTGCAGCGATTGCTGCGAATATCCGGCGTGGTCTGGCGCGGGTCGATCGAAATCGTCGGCGTGTGGCCGTGCACGACATATTTCGGAAACGCGCCGCGATGACGCAGGAAGCGATCGCGTATCCAAAGCTTGATCTCGTCGTTCTGCGCCTCGAACGGCTCGCCGGGCATGACGCCTGCATGGACAAAATAGCGCAGCTCATCCTCGTAGCTGGTAGCGAGCTCGCGCATCCACGCCTTCGCGCGCTCGAACTCGTCGCGCGTTCCTAGGGAGGCGAGGGTAGCCTCGCCGCCGTTGACAAGGAAATTCGCAAGATCCTGCTGGGAACGGTCCGCTCGCAGCATGAGCTCCTCGTGGTTGCCGCGAAGGCAGACCGCGCCGTCATCTTGCAGCGCTCGGACAATTTCCAGAACTTCGCGCGAATGGGGTCCGCGGTCGATGTAATCGCCGAGCAGCACATAGCGGCGCGGCTCGCGGCCGGCGTTGGCGGCGAGCCACGCCTCGAGGCGTTCGAGCAGCGCCTCCAGCTTCGCGGCCATTCCGTGAATGTCGCCGATGGCGATCGTCAGCATGGAAACGGCCTTCGCGTTCGGGGCGGCCGCCTATTTCTTCCGCAACCCCAATATATAGGCCGCGACGGAGTCGATTTCCTCGGGCGCCAGCAGAATGTTGGGCATGTTCCTGTGCGGCGAGCGCAGGAAGACCTTCAAGGAAAGTTCCGTGGTCGACGCCATCTTGGCCACGTCGACGAAGCGCGGCGCCTTCGGCTCGGGGCTGTGCGCCGCGGGATCGTCGTCGACGGCGTGGCAGGCCGCGCATTCCGCCTTGGCGAGCCGCGCGCCCGCGGACGGATCGGCGCCCTGCGCCATGGCGGCGGACGCGGCGCACAGCGCCGCCGCGCAAATCGAGCCAAAGAGCGCCTTCATCGCCTCTACTCCCCGCCGTTCAAATCCTCCGGGCGCGGCTGCAGCATGATGTTGTAGCCCGCGTCGACGAGATGCACTTCGCCGGTGACGCCGCCGGAGAGCTCGGACAAAAGATAGAGCGCGGAGCCGCCGATTTCATCGAGCGTAATCATTCGTCGCAGCGGGCAGTGCGTCTTCTGGAACGCGCCCATCGCGCGCGCGCCGGTGATGCCGGCCCCCGCCATGGTGCGCACGGGGCCGGGGGAGATAGCGTTGACGCGGATGCCGCGGTCGCCGTAATCGGCCGCAAGATAGCGCACGGAGGAATCCAGCGCGGCCTTGGCGACGCCCATGACATTGTAGTTCGGCATGACATGGGTGCCGCCGGCGAAGCTCACCGTCAGCAGCGAGCCGCCGTCCTTCATCAGCGCCGCCGCGCGCCGCGCCGCCTCGGTGAAGGAGAAGGCGGAAATCACCAGCGTGCGAATGAAATTTTCGCGCGACGTGTCGGCGTAAAGGCCCTTCAGCTCGTTCTTGTCGGAATAGGCGATGGAGTGGACAAGGAAATCCATGCCGCCCCAGTCGTATTCGAGCCGCGCGAACACCTGATCGACGGTGGAAATGTCCTCGACGTCGCAGGGCAGAACGAGGCTGGAGCCCAGTTCCTGGGCCAGCGGCTTTACGCGCTTGGCCACCGCCTCGCCCTGATAGGTGAAGGCGAGCGTCGCGCCGTGGCGCGCCAAGACGCGCGCAATGCCGTAAGCGATGGAGTGATCGTTGGCGACGCCCATGACGAGGCCGCGCTTGCCGTGCATCAGATTGGAAGAAACTGTCATTCAGGGGCGTTCCTCGAGGGGTTCGTGTCGAATGTATGGGACGCGTGTCCCTCTCCCGCTTGCGGGAGAGGGTGGCCCTCGCGTCAGCGAGGGTCGGGTGTGGGCCCTCATCCGTCGCCAGCCTCACGCGTCCGGGTGCTTGAACACCAGCGTCGCGTTGGTGCCGCCGAAGCCGAAGGAGTTGGAGAGCACGGCGCCGAGCTTCACATTGTCGCGCCGCTTCCGCACGATCGGCATGTCGGCGAAATCCGGGTCGAGCTCCTCGATGTTGGCGCTCTCGCAGATGAAGCCGTTCTGCATCATCAGCAGCGAATAGATCGCCTCCTGCACGCCGGTCGCGCCGAGCGAATGGCCGGTCAGCGATTTCGTCGCCGCAATCGGCGGGCATTTGTCGCCGACGCCGAAAACTTCGCGCAGCGCCTCGATCTCCTTGATGTCGCCGACCGGCGTCGAGGTGGCGTGCGGATTGATATAGTCGATCGGGCACTTCACCGTGGCGAGCGCCTGCTTCATGCAGCGCACGGCGCCTTCGCCCGAAGGCGCCACCATGTCGTGGCCGTCGGAGGTCGCGCCGTAGCCGGCGACTTCGGCGTAGATTCTAGCTCCCCTCGCGCGCGCCCGCTCATATTCCTCCAGCACCAGCACGCCGGCGCCGCCGGCGATGACGAAGCCGTCGCGATTCTTGTCATAGGCGCGGGAGGCCGTCGCCGGGCGGTCGTTGTAGGATGAGGACATCGCGCCCATGGCGTCGAACAGCACAGACAGTTCCCATTCGAGCTCTTCGCAGCCGCCGGCGAAGATCATGTCCTGCTTGCCCCACGCGATCTGCTCATAGGCGTTGCCGATGCAGTGGTTCGAGGTCGCGCAGGCGGAGGAGATGGAATAGTTGACGCCCTTGATCTTGAACCAGACTGCGAGCGTCGCCGAGGCCGTGGACGACATCGCCTTGGGCACGGCGAAGGGGCCGACGCGCTTGGGGCCCTTGGTGCGGGTCAAATCCGCCGAATCGACGATGACCTTCGCCGACGGTCCGCCCGAGCCCATGACGATGCCGACGCGCTCGTCTGAGATCTCGTTCTCCGAAAGGCCGGCGTCGCGGATCGCCTGATCCATGGCGACATGGTTCCAGGCAGTGCCGGCGGCGTGGAAGCGCATGGCGCGCCGGTCGACGACCGTGCTGGCGTCGAGAGTCGGCATTCCGTGCACCTGCGAGCGGAAGCCGAGCTCGGCATATTTTTCGGCGCGCACGATGCCGGATTTCGCCTCGCGCAGCGACGCGACCACTTCCTGCGTGGTGTTGCCGATCGACGACACGATGCCCATGCCGGTGACGACGACTCGTCTCATGTTGTTTCTCTCCCCATCTCTTTTTTCTTGTCATAGCCCTGCGGCGCGGGCGAGGCTAGGCGGGGGCCTCATGAAAGTTCTGGTAGATCGTTGACCCATTATTCCATACGAGGCACGATCTTCAAGCGACGCGCCTTCACGCAAATTGCGATGCGTTCCTTGACCTGGCGGAAGAGATACGGCGGCAAAAAGCCGTATTCGAACCGATCGGCTTGGTGTCGCGAAATCGGGCGAAGATCGGAGCCCGGCCAGACGAAGCGGTTCACTTCGTTGACGACAATCCACGAGCGCGCGTCGTCAAGGCCGAGGCTCCGCTTGACCTTCAACGGAATTTCAACTGCTTCGTCAGACGCTTGCGGGCATGTGTGGGTCACGGGAACGACGGTGACGACGGTCCCTGCTTCGGCGCGCCGCGTCGTCAGGATGATGGCGCAAGGCCTGTCCTTTGCGCCTTCTTCCCGGCCTTTCCGGCTCTCGGCGTCCCAGAGGTAGGAATAACAAATCACCAAACCATTTTCGGGAAGAGGAAGAGCCACGCAAAAGCCTATCTCAATTCGTCATCGAGGTGATTGTGCCGCGGGTCCATTTCCGCCGCGGCGATGGCCGCAAGGTCGGCGTCGCTCAATTCCTCGATACGCAAAACCTCGCGCCTGTCCTTCTTCGCGCGACGCTCGGCTGCCGAGATTTCCGAAATACGCTCATCGATGATGCTTTGGGCGGCCTCCTCTATCGAAGCGAAGCCGCCGGCGGCGACGCGAGCCTTGAGCCACGTCTCCTGCTTGGGTGTGAGTGCGATCAGCATGGCTCCTCATATATCACAGCGCGCCCCGATTGGGCAGGGGAGAAACGGGGGAGAAACGGGGCGATCACCCTGCCGCCGCCGTTTCCTTGGCGAGACAGACCTTCAGGTCCGACGCCTGATAAATCCGCTCGCCGTCCGCCGCCATCCAGCCGTCGGCGATGCCCATGATCAGCTTGCCCTTCATCACGCGCTTGAAGTCGATGCCGTAGGTGACGAGCTTCACGCTGGGGCGCACCATGCCGGTGAACTTCACCTCGCCGACGCCGAGCGCCATGCCGCGCCCGGGATTGTCGAGCCAAGCCAAGTAAAAGCCGACCATTTGCCAGAGCGCGTCGAGGCCGAGGCAGCCCGGCATGACGGGATTGCCCTTAAAATGGCAGTCGAAGAACCACAGGCTCGGCTTGATATCGAGTTCGGCGCGCATGTAACCCTTGCCGTATTCGCCGCCCGTTTCGAAAATCTCGGTGATTCGGTCGAACATCAGCATCGGGGGCAAGGGAAGCTGGGCGTTTCCGGGTCCGAACAGCTCCTCGCGGCCGCAGGCCAGCAAATCCTCATAGCCGAAAGACGAGCGCCGTTCGCTCATTGGTCGCGCTTCCCTCTTCTTGCCGAGCCTTCGGCTCGAATTGATTTTCGTCGTCCCGCCGCGCCGCCCGCCGGAGGGTGAACCGGTTCCGTAACATAGGCCGCGCCGCGCCGAAAGCGCCGGGGAGGCGGCATTTTTTTGCGTCGCGGCGCCGACCGGGCCTTTCCTGTTGGTTCGTGGTGGCCCCGGGTTGTGTCGTCTCGCAATATTGCGTAAGGTGCAAGTGACATAGATCAGGAAACAGGGCCGAGACGGCGAGGATGAGCGGACAGATTTTCGGCGCCATGGTAGGGGCGGCCCGCAGAGCGCTGGGCTCGACGCCGAGTCACGAGCGGCTGATCGCGGTGGGCCTGCGCCCGACCCGGCAGCGTGTGGCGTTGGCGCAGTTGCTGTTCAGTAAGGGCGACCGCCATGTGACGGCCGAGCGCCTGTTCGACGAGGCGACGGCGCAGGACATGCCGGTTTCGCTCGCGACCGTCTACAACACGCTGCACCAGTTCACGACCGCCGGTCTCTTGCGTGAAATCGCGGTGGACGGCGCCCGCGTCTATTTCGACACTAACACCACGGAACACCATCATTTCCTGCTCGACGAAGAGCTTTACGACATCCCCGGCTCCAACGTGGACCTGACCGGCATTCCCAGTCCGCCGGACGGAACGCGGGTGGCGCGCGTCGACATCGTGGTGCGTCTCGCCAAGGACGGCGCCTGACGGACGGCAGGCGTCCCGCCAGTCGAAACCTTCGGAAATCGCGGGTCTGGCCATGGACACGGGGTCGCGATTCTGTTACCTCCCCCGCGCGGGCCGGGCGCACTAGAGCGCTTTCCGACCAGACGGAATCGTCTGGTCGATAAGAAATCGCTCCAGATTCAAAATGCTGGAGCAAAATCTTATCGAAAAAGTCTATCAACTTTTTCGGATTTTGCTCTAGTGGCGCAAGACGGCCCTTTCCCGTTTCTCAGTCGGCCAGGGCGGCGCATCGCCGAGGGCCGCAGCCAACACAGGATCGCTTCGTGCAAGTTCTCGTTCGCGACAACAATGTCGACCAGGCTCTCAAGGCGCTGAAGAAGAAAATGCAGCGCGAAGGCATTTTCCGCGAGATGAAGCTGCGCGGCCATTACGAAAAGCCTTCGGAGAAGCGGGCGCGCGAGAAGGCCGAGGCGGTCCGACGGGCGCGCAAGCTCGCCCGCAAGAAGATGCAGCGCGAGGGGCTGCTGCCGGTGAAGCCCAGGACGGCTGTGGGCGGACGGGCGGCCGTCGGCGGGCGCTGATCCGCCTGGATCGCCGAATTCTCGCCGGATTGAGAGCGTTCTAGTTTTTCGCGGCGAATCGATTCGCCGGCTTTTCCCGCCAGTCGTCTCGCCCTGCTGGCCATCCCGATCGAGGAGGATGTAAGGGTATGGTCTTCTCCCTTGCGTCGGAATTCGGCGGCGCGTGGAAACTTGGCCACGTCCGTCCGGCCCTCTTGGGCGCGTCCGTGCTTGCGGCGCTTTCGCTGGCCGGCTGCGAGACCGCGAGCGGCATCCGCCCGCCGGGCCGGGGCATCGCCGAAATCGCCGACACCGACCCCAAGGCCGCTTCGGCGAACATCGAGTCGCTGTCGGATGTGATCCGGCGTAATCCGTCCAGCGCCGAGGCTTACAACACGCGCGGCGTCGCCTATGCCCGGATCGGGCGGTTCCAGGAGGCGGCGGCCGATTTCACGCAGGCGATCAAGCTCGACGCCAACAACGTGGCCGCTTACACGAATCGCGCCTTGGCGTACCGCCAGACCGGTCACAGCGATCTTGCGCGCGCGGATTTCGATCAGGCCATCGCGGTCGACGCCAATCACGCGCCGGCCTATGTCGGCCGCGCCAACCTCCTGCGTGCGCAAGGGAATCTCGAGCAGGCGCTCTCGGACCTCGATCGCGCGATCCGTCTCAATCCGGAAAATGCGCAGGCGTTTCACGCGCGCGGGCTGATCCATCAGAAGCGCGGCGACAACGCCCGCGCCGTCACCGACTTTGACAATGCGATCGACCGCGACCCGTTTGCGGCGGCGCCCTATCAGGCGCGCGGCGAGAGCTTCGTCACGCTCGGCAAATACGATAAGGCGATCGAGGACTTCAACGCCGCGCTCAATGTCGACAACAAGAGCGCCGTCGCCTGGGCCTGGCTCGGCCTCGCCTATGAGCGCAACGGCAACCGCCCCAAGGCGCAGGAGGCCTACCGCCACGCCCTGACGCTCGATCCGGGGCAGCCGATCGCCAAGCAGGGCGTCGGCCGGGGCTGACGGCGGCCAAACCGGCGGAGAGCGCCTGCGAGGCCTTCAGGCTCGCATAAAGCGCCCCTTTACATCGATTGACGCCGCCGCCGATTACCGGCCCGGCAGGTCGGTCAGCGTCTCCAGAAAGGCGACGATGGCGTCGATCTCCCGCTCCGAGAGGCGGGGCTTCTGGCCGGGCTTGCGGTCGTAGGGCGCCTCCGCCGCATTGACGTTGGCGCGGTGTTTTCCCGGCAGATCGTCGAACTTCCGTGTCGCGCCCGTCGCGTCCTTCGGATACCAGCGCTCCGGATTCGTGTCGCGTGTGGCGTAAAACGCCACCACGTCCCGCAGCTTCGCAAAGACGCCGTTGTGCAGATAGGGGCCGGTGACGGCGACATTGCGCAGGGTGGGAACTTTGAACGCGCCGCAGACGCTCGCAATGTCGAAGTCCTTGGGCGCGAGGGCCGCCAGTCCTTCGCGCCGGCACAGGCCGAGATCCGGCGCGGCGCCGGGCTGCTGCGTCGCGGGCAAAGCGGGGTTTTTCGGCGCGCCGAGCGTATCGTAGGTAAAGTCGGTGAAGAGCCAGTCCTTGGGGTCGCGCGACCCTTCCTTGCCGACGTGACAGGCGAAACAGTTGCCTTTCTTTTCGTCCTTGAACAAAGCGAAGCCCCTCGCCTCGAGCGGCGTCAGCCTCGCCTCGCCCTTGAGATAGGCGTCGAATTTCGACGTAAAGGGGTGGAAGCGCTCCGTGTTCTCGAAGGCGGCGACGGCCTGCGCGATCCTTTCGAAGGCCTTGTCCGGATCGGCGAAAACGTTCTCGCCAAGAACGCGCCGCGCGAGATCGGCGTGCGGACCGCCGCGTATCGCCTCCACGACCGCGCGCTTCGACGGCATGTTCATCTCGTCCGGATTGAGCAGCGGCCCCTCGAACTGCTGGACGAGATCGGCCGCTCTGCCGTCGAGAAACTGGCCGCCGACCGGGATTTTTTCGACTTTGCCGGTCTTTTCGTCCTTTTCGTCGACGAAGCCGAACGGCGGCGAGAAAGACGAATAGGTCAGCGTCGGCGTGTTGCGCGCGCCGAACGCGCCCTCGCGGCTTCCCCGCGCCGCCGCGGGAATCGGCGAACCGTTATTGCCCTGGAACGCCTTTGCCGGATCGTGACAGGAGGCGCAGGCGACCCCGGCCGGGCGCGAGAGATTGCGATCCTCGAAGACGCGCTTGCCCAGGAGCTCCAGCGGCGCGAGACCGGCCTCGTCGCGTCCGGCCGCGTTCGGCTCGGCGTGGGCGCCGCCAAGCGTCAGAGCCGCGAAGAGGGCCAGAACGACGGGGCGCGGAGGAATCTTGGCGATCATCGGCGTTCTGTGACCGTCGGGGGCGATGCGGTCGATATAGGAAGGCGCCGCGTCGAGCGTCAATTTCGCTAAATTACATCGGTTCCCAGGTAGAATGCGCAAAATGTCGCATTGCGACGGCCCCCGCCGCCCGCGCGACAACGCGGAATCGGTCGCGGCCGTGCTATGATGGTCCCCGGGCGGCGGCGCCCGCCCCGCCCGGCGAGGGCCCGAGACGAAAGGCTAAGGCATGTTCAGATTTATCGTGGCTGTCGCGACGGTTGCGGCGGCGCTTTGTCTTGCGGACGCGGCGGGCGCGCAGGACGGCGCGGAGGCCAAGGGCAAGGCGGCCTCGCCAGCGAAGGCCGCCGGCAAGGACAAGCCCGGCGCGCAGGACAAGGCCGTTCCGGAGGACAAGGCCGGCGCCGACGACGGTCCGATCGTCCCGGGCGTCGAGAACGCCCATGCGGGGACGCCGTGCCCGGTCGGCGACGCGGAAGCCGAAAAGGCGGGCGCCTATTCGGCGGCGGTCGAAGCGGCCGTCAAGGATGCGCCCGATTGCGAGAAATCCTTCAAGCTGTTTGAACTCTGCCAGCTTGGCGCCTCGGCCGACGGCGCGCTGTCCGACATCGTGCGGGCAAAATGCGAGCCGCTGTTCCTGCCCAAGGCGAAACCCGCGACGAAGGACGCATACAAGAAGGCGCAGGAGCGCTGCAACGAGATCGCCGAGAAGACGGAAGGCTCGATGTATCAGTCCTTCGCGGCGATGTGCCTCGCCGGCGCCGCTCGCGACTTCGCCAAGACGCGCGGTAAGGCGAAATAATACCGAATTCCGCCGATTCTTCCCGGCGTCATTCCGGGGCTTCCCAAAGCGATGTGGGCTAGCATTCCCGGTTCTTCGCTTCGCGAAGCCCCGGAATGGCGCCCCCGCGAAACAGGCGTCGGAGTCATACAGTCGCCGAGTGATCGCCATGGGGTGTCATTCCCGACGCTTCGCGAACGCGAAGCGATCGGGAATCCAGGGGCGGCGTCAAGAATGCTTGTTGCGGCTCTGGATTCCCGGTCAGGCCTGCGGCCTGCCGGGAATGACAATCCCCGCCTTCGCGCGAAGCGATCACGCGGAAATCGTATCACAACGCTAGCGCGCTTTCCGACCGAACGGAATCGTTCGGTCGATAAGAAATCGCGCCAAATCAAGAAATTGGAGCGAATTCATATCGAAAAAGTCTCATCAACTTTTTCGGAATGCGCTCTGGCCGCAGAAATACGTGATCGATTCGAAAAGTGTAGAGCGCGCTTTATGCGAAAAACCGGCTTCCACTTTTTCGCTGCGCGCTCTAAAGGCTCGGGACCATGCCGCCGGCCTTGGTCAGCATCCCTTGCAAGAGCTGCGATTCGGCCGCCGCGTTCGGCGTCGTGCGCGTCAGGAAGTCGACAGGCTTGCCGTCCTCGATGCCGTAGTCGGCGACACGCTGCACCTTCTTCGACTTGTCGAAATAGACCGCGAAAATGTGCTGGTCGGTAACGGTCTGCCGCATGAAGGCGAGTTTTCGCTCTAGGCGCTGGCTTATGTAGTACCAGGCTTCGCCGCCCACCGTGGAGGTCGTCGACGGCGTGCCCGCAATGGCGAGCACCTGCGGCGCCGGCGTGCCCGGCTTGATCTGCGCAATCTTGCGCTCGTCGACCATGGCGCCGCGCGTGACCACGCCGTCGTAGCCGAGACAGCCGCCGAGCGCGACCGCCAAGGCGCAGGCCGCAAACATGCGCGCGCCCCGCGCCGTCCGCGCGCCGCGCCGGAAAGTCATGCGCATAGCCTCCGCCATATCGAACTCCGCTGTTTCGCCGGCGGCGCGTTCAACTGGAACGCGCCGTCCCTTCGCGTCGACGCGCAGAATGCCTAGCCTCCGCCGTCCGCGAAAGCAAGGCGCCCCGCACAGGCGAACATCGGCACAGGCGAACATCGCCCTGGCGCCGGCGCGACGCACTTCGTATCTATCGAGAAAGAGGGCAAGAGAATGGCCACGGACGCGCCGTTTGCAACAGGAGAAGGAATTCATCGATGTGGCGGGAGGAGAAAATTGCGCGGGACGCCCCGCCGTTCTCGCGGCCGCTGGCGGCGGCGGACGTGCCGCCCGAGGGGCTCGACCTCGTCGTCACCGCGAACGAGGCCGAGCGGGCTGCGGCGGCGCGCGCCAACGGCCTTCCCGCTCTATCGCGGCTGGACGCGCGGCTGCGGATCGCGCGCTCGGGCTCCGGCGGACTCCAGGTCGAGGGCGAGGTGAGCGCCGACGCGCGTCGGACCTGCGTCGTCACGCTCGAAGAATTCGACGCGCATGTCGTCGAGCCGGTGCGTCTGCGCTTCGCGCCGCCGGCGGACGCCGGCCGCCGCCTACCGGGCGCCGGACGCAGCCACGCCGGCATGGAAGAGACATCGGATCATCATGTCGGCGCCGACGATGAAGACCCGCCCGATCTTCTGATCGACGGGACGATCGACCTCGGGGCGATCGCCTGCGAATTTCTCACGCTCGGGCTCGATCCCTATCCGCGCAAGCCCGGCGCGCAGTTCGCGGAGCCCGCTCCGGCCGGCGGCGGCGTGGACGAAACGACCTCTCCTTTCGCCCGGCTGCGCTTGGCGCCGAAAACCCGCGCGCCTTGAATCGTCTTTCGGCGCCGCGAAAGGAAGCCCCTTGCGTTGCGGCGGCGCAAATGGCAAGTCAGCCCCCGAGAGACGATCGAACCTGCGGCGCGGCGCGGCGCCCTCCGCCGGCGCCGCGAGCGCGCTTTCCGATCGAACGGAATCGTTCGATCGATAAGAAATCGCGCCAGATCGAAAAGTTGGAGCGCATTCTTTTCGAAAAAGTCTCATCAACTTTTTCGGAATGCGCTCTAACGGCCCAAATATCCGGGACTTGTTCGCTAAGTCGCGACGAATGCGCCGGATTTGTCGCAGCCCATCACCGCGGCCGAAGGCGTCCGGGCGCAATTCGGGAGTGAACGACCACAATGGCGCAACCCGTTCGGATCGCGATCGACGCGATGGGCGGCGATTTCGGTCCCAAGGTCACGATTTCGGGCGCCGCCCTCGCCCTGGACCGCCGTCCCGACAGCCGTTTCCTCCTGATCGGAGACGAAAAAGCCATTCGCGCGGAGCTGGATGCGCATCCCAGGCTGGCGGAGCGCGCCGACGTGCGGCACACCAGCGTCGCCATCCGCATGGACGACAAGCCGAGCCAAGCGCTGCGCCAGGGGCGACGCGTCTCGTCGATGTGGCAGGCCATCGACGCCGTCAAGAAAAACGAGGCCGACGCCGCCGTTTCCGCTGGCAACACCGGGGCGCTGATGGCGATGGCGAAAATCTGCCTGCGCACGCTCCCGGGGATCGACCGCCCGGCGCTGGCGGCGCTGTGGCCCACGACGCGCGGCCAGTCCGTCGTTCTCGACCTCGGCGCCTCGGTCGGCGCTAATGCGCAGCATCTCGTCGATCTTTCGATCATGGGCGCGGCGATGGCGCGCATTCTCCTTGCTCACGAGCGTCCCACCGTCGGGCTGCTCAATGTCGGCGTCGAGGAGATCAAGGGCGTCGAGGAGGTGAAGACCGCCTCCCGCATTCTCAAGGAAACCCCGCCGCCCGGCCTCGAATATCTTGGCTTCGTCGAAGGCGATCACCTCGGCGAGGGCGTCGCGGACGTGGTCGTGACGGAGGGCTTCACCGGCAACATTGCTTTGAAGACCGCCGAAGGCACCGCGACGCAGATCAAGAACTATCTGCGCCAGGCCATGGGCCGCTCGCTGCTCACCAGGCTGGGCTATCTGCTCGCGCGCAGCGCTTTCGAGGATCTGCGCCGCAAGCTCGACACGCGTAACATCAACGGCGGCGTGTTTCTCGGGCTGGACGGCGTCGTCATCAAGAGCCACGGCGGCATGGACGAAGTGGGCTTCGCGCGCGCCGTCGAGATCGGATACGACATGGCGCGCTCCGGCCTGCTTGCCCAGATTCGCGAGACGCTCGCGGTTGCGCACGCCTCAGCCCTCGCAGGCGACGCCGGCCCCGACGGAGACCTCCCCACGCCGCAGGAAGCCGCGCAGTGACATCGCCACAGCAGCAGCGACGCTCCGTCGTCGCGGGCGTCGGCAGCTATTTGCCCGCCAGGACCGTGACCAACGACGATCTGGCGCGCCTTGTCGACACGTCGGACGAATGGATCGTCCAGCGCACCGGCATCAAAGAGCGCCACATCGCCGCCGACGGCGAGACCACTTCGATGCTGGGCGAAAAGGCGGCGCGCGCCGCGCTGGCCAATGCGAGGCTGCAACCCGACGACATCGATCTTCTCATCGTCGGCACCTCGACGCCCGACTACACCTTCCCCTCCACCGCCACGCAAATCCAGGCGGCGCTCGGGATCGCGCACGGCGTCGCCTTCGATTTGCAGGCGGTCTGCTCGGGCTTCGTCTTTGCGCTGGCGACGGCGGACAAGTTCCTGCGCTCCGGCTCTCACCGCCGCGCGCTGGTGATCGGCGCCGAGACCTTTTCGCGCATCGTCGACTGGAACGACCGCACGACCTGCGTGCTGTTCGGCGACGGCGCCGGCGCCATGGTCCTGGAGGCGCGCGAGAGCGCGGGCTCGCTCGACGAGCGGGGCGTGCTGACGACGCATCTGCGTTCGGACGGACGGCATCGCCACAAGCTGCATGTGGACGGCGGCCCGTCCGCGACGCAGACCGTCGGCCATCTGCGCATGGAGGGCAAAGAGGTCTTCAAATTCGCAGTCGGCAAGGTCACGGACGTGGTCGCCGACGCCTTCGCGGCCACCGGAATCACGCCCGACCAGCTCGACTGGTTCGTCCCGCATCAGGCGAATCGCCGCATCATCGACATGTCGGCGGCCAAGCTCGGCATCGCGCCGCAAAAGGTCATCGCGACCGTACATCTGCACGGCAACACCTCCGCCGCCTCCATTCCGCTCGCGCTTTCGGTCGCCGCGGGGGACGGCCGCATCAAGACCCGCGATCTCGTGATGTTGGAAGCGGTCGGCGGCGGCTTCACCTGGGGCTCGGCGCTCATTCGCTGGTGAGGCGCAAAAAAACAGCAAAACCCGGATTGTACGCAAATATTTGTCGTCCTTGGCGGCCGGCCGGCGACAATGAATACAACCTGCGCTTGATTTTTCCCGCGGACTCTGGAAAGTTCCAACCGCACCGGCGATTGAGCGGGCGGCTCCGCGACAACCGGCCGGCGAGTCCTCAACAGCAAAGATTGAAAAGCGTGGTTTGATCGCAGCCGAAGTCGTCCATCGGAAAGACTACCGGCGCCTGCTTGCCTAAAAAGAACGCAAATATGCAAGGTTGGCAATGAAGAAAACCGGTTTGAACGACGAAGACAGCAAACCCAGCCTCGAGAAGAAATCCGACGAAGCGGCCGGCGCTCTCACGCGCGCCGACCTAGCCGATGCGGTTCATGCGAAGCTCGGTCTGCCCAAGGCGGAAGCCGCCCAGTGCGTCGAGATGGTTCTGAACGAAATCGTCGAGGCGATCGTCGCGCGCGAGCCTGTCAAACTGTCCTCCTTCGGCGCCTTCTCCGTCCGGGCCAAGAGAGAGCGTCGGGGCCGCAACCCCAAGACCGGCATCGATGCGAAAATCTCGGCGCGGCTCGTCGTAACGTTCAGACCGTCGAATATTCTGCGGGCGCGCGTGAACGGCGACAAGCCTTTGAAATAGCTGTCTGAGGGCCGGGGCACGCCGACCGCTGCACAGGCGCCTGCTTCGACTTTCGCACGGACGATCGAGACGCGCCCGAAAAAGAACTATTTTGATTCAATGACTTGAAAAAGATGCTTGGGCTTGGACGGTCGATTGCCAACTGACGGCGCGCCTAGTGCGTGTATTCGTTGAGTAGTTACACGTAATCGCATAGGTCTCTCCAGCAACCGCCGCAGTCGCGTTCCGAGGCGCCCGGGGCCACGGCGCCCTGCCGGGGCAACTTGCCCCCGATCCGGCGCGGGCGCGACGCCGGCCTCGACAAGGCCGGCGCCTTCGTGCTCATGAGGACGCATGGCCAAGTCCCGCTCGACCTTCGTGTGCCAGAACTGCGGCGCCGTCACCAATCGCTGGCAGGGCCGCTGCGACTCCTGCGGCGACTGGAACACGATCGTCGAGGAGAACGCCGGTCCGCCGAGCGCCGCGCGCGCGACGCGCGGGCGCCCCTTCGAACTCGATGGGCTCGGCGGTGAATCCCGCCCCGCTCCGCGCACAGCGACCGGCGTCGACGAATTCGACCGCGTCACCGGCGGCGGATTCGTGCCGGGTTCCGTGCTGCTGCTGGGCGGCGAGCCCGGCATCGGAAAGTCGACGCTGCTGATCCAGGCCTGCGCGGCGCTGGCGCGGCGCGGCGAGCGGGTCATCTACATTTCCGGCGAAGAGGCCGTCGCGCAAGTGCGGCTGCGCGCGGCGCGGCTCGGTCTCGCCGGGGCGCCGGTCGAACTCGCCGCCGCGACGCAGGTCGAGGACATTCTCGCCACCTGCGCCGCCGGGCGGCGGGCGGCGCTGATCGTCGTCGATTCGATCCAGACCATGCATACGGACATGGCCGAGTCCGCGCCCGGCACGGTCACGCAGGTGCGCGCCAGCGCCCAGGCGCTGCTGCGCTTCGCCAAGACCTCGGGCTCGACGGTCATTCTGGTCGGGCACGTGACCAAGGACGGGCAAGTGGCCGGCCCGCGCGTGGTCGAGCACATGGTCGACGCCGTGCTCTCCTTCGAGGGCGACGCCGCGCATCATTTCCGTATGTTGCGCGCGTCCAAGAACCGTTTCGGCGCCACCGGCGAAATCGGCGTCTTCGAGATGACGGGCCTTGGCCTCGCCGAGGTCGCCAATCCGTCCGCGCTGTTCCTTTCGGGCCGCGATGCGGAGGCCCCCGGCGCCGCTGTCCTTGCCGGAATGGAGGGCCAGCGCCCGGTGCTCGTCGAAATCCAGGCGCTGGTCGCGCCGACCTCGCTCGGCACGCCGCGGCGAGCGGTCGTCGGCTTCGATCCGGCGCGGCTCGCGATGATCCTCGCGGTTCTGGAAGCGCATGGCGGCCTGAAGCTCGGTCTGCACGACGTTTATCTCAACGTCGCCGGGGGGCTGCGCGCCGACGAGCCCGCCGCCGATCTCGCCGCCGCCGCCGCGCTGGTCTCGTCGCTTACGGGGACGGCGCTGCCGCCGGACCAAGTCTATTTCGGCGAGATCGGCCTCTCCGGCGCGGCGCGTCCGGTCATCCATGCGGCGCCCCGTCTCAAGGAGGCCGGCAAGCTCGGCTTCAAATCGGCGGTGCTGCCGGCCGCGCAGCAGATCAACGCCGACGAGCGCGCCGCGGGCGTCGCCCTGCGGCCCTGCGCCGACGTAGGCCAGCTCGTGGCGGGAATCGCGCTGGCGGCCGGCGACGCGCGAGCGCGGGACCGCAGACGCGCGTAGCGTCCGCCCCGCAAGAACGGCTGACCGTAGCGCGGCGGCCACACTCAGGAAAAATTGTCCACAAATTTTCGACTTCCGAATTGCGCGCCAACGAAAATCGGCGATAGTCGGCAGGAATGTAAACCGAATCAGCAAGGCGACTCCGCGAAATAAGTGAATCAGTCAGCAGCGCCTCGCGAGCCTGGAGGCTCGCGGTCCAGGGCGCGCCATCCCTGGACCGCGCGTCTCCAGACGCGCATGGCGGCGCCCAGCCAGTTGGCGCAGTTATTTCGCGGCGTCGCCTAAGTGCGTGATCGCGCCGTTTCCGGGGCGAGGAGGCGGCGTTGCGCCCCTGGGCGATTCAGTAAAAGCCGGCGTCATGCCCGCGAAAGCGGGCATCCAGGGCCAAGAGATCGGGACTCCGCATTGAACTCCTGGATTCCTGCGTTCGCGGGAATGACAAGGGGTTGCGAGTTTTCAGCAAATGACCCTGGTTGCGCCCGATCCGACGCTTCAAGTCCGTTGCGAACCTGCGTGGTCCGGCTGCGTTTTTCGAAAACCTGAGCCAAACGACACGAGGCCTGTCGATGTTTGCCCGCACCTACTCCAAAACGAGCCAGGACATCGCCCGCTGGAGCGAACCGCTGGTCGCGGACCAGATTTACGCCGCCTACGAGCGCGCCGTCTGCGCGCGCAACGAAGTGTCGGAAACTCTTGGACGCCAGCATTGCCGTATGTGGCGCAATCTGCTGTGCGGCGAGACGCAGCGCGCGCAGTTCGCGCGCCGCGATCTCGTCAAGCTCGCCCGTATGGCCAGCGTCGATCTTGCTCTCGTCGAAGAGATCGACGCCGCCATCTTCGACTTCCTGCTGGGCGTCGTGCTGCGCCGCTGCCACGGGTCCGAAGCCGCGGCGCGGATCGACGGGCTCGCGCTGGTGCAGGCGGCGTCCACTCTGGGCGAAATCCGCATGGCGGCGTAACGCCCGGACCAAGGCCGCGACGATCCGGCGTTCTGACACGATCGCTTTTGCGAGGCGAGCGATGCGGCGCGGTCGCGCCGACCGGGGGATTTTTCTTCGGCCCGAATTGCTGTTTTATGTCAAAAGCCGGATCGGCTTTGGCCCGCTCCTGCGCGGGCGCCGCCGGGCGGCGACAATTGTGCCAGCGAAGTCGAAAAGGCGCGTGCGCGTAATGGCGAGGTGGGTCTACAGTTTCCGTCCCGGCGCCGCCGACGGCGCGGCTTCGATGCGCGACCTCCTCGGCGTGAAGGGCGCCAATCTCGCCGAGATGGCGCGGCTCGGCTTGCCGACTCCCCCGGGCTTTACGATCACCACCGAGGCCTGCGCGCGGTTTCTCGCCGACGGCGCGGCGCTTCCCGCGGGCGCGGAAGAGGAAATCGACACGGCCCTCGCCGAGGTCGGTCTCGCCGCCGGCCACGCCTTCGACGATCCGGACTGGCCGCTGCTACTCGCGGTGCGCAGCGGCGCCGCCGGCCCCATGCCGGGCCTGACCGAGACCGTGCTCAATCTCGGGCTCAATGACGCCAGCGTCGAGGCGCTCGCGCGCAAGGCGGGCGACGCGCGCTTCGCCTGGGACTGCTACAGCCGCTTCGTCGCGAACTTCGCCGCGGCCGTCGCCGGCGTTGAGCATCACGAATTCGAGGACGCGCTCGACCGGCTGAAGGAGCAGCGCGGGCTCTCGGTCGACGCGGAGATTCCCGCCGACGGCTGGCGCGAGGCGGTCGCCGCCTTCAAAGCCATCTACGAGGACGCGGCCGGAGAAAACTTCCCGCAGGATCCGCGCGCGCAATTGTGGCGGGCGATCCGGGCGGCGTTCCTGTCCTGGCGCAACTCGCGCGCCGCCATGTACCGGCTGCTCCACGCGATCCCGGACGCGGGCGGCGCAGCCGTCACTGTTCAGGCGATGGTTTTCGGCAACATGGGCGAAGGCTCCGCGACCGGCGTCGCGACGACTCGCGATCCGGCGACGGGCGTGCGCGCGCTGCACGGGAAATTTCTCGTCGACGCGCAAGGCTCCGACATTCTTTCCGGCGCGCGGCCGACGCAGCCGATCACCGAAGCGCAGCGCAAGGCGGACGGGAGCCGGCTCCCCTCGATGGAGACCGCCGCGCCGCAGGCCTACGCGGCGTTCCGGGAGTGCGCGGCGAAACTTGAAGCGCGTTGCCGGGACATCCGCCGCATCGAATTCACGATCGAGCGCGGGCGCCTGTGGCTGCTCGAAACGCTCGAAGAAAAACCGTCGGCCCGCGCAGCGCTCAAGATCGCCGTCGACATGGCCAATGAAGGACTGATCGCGCGCGAAGAGGCGATTACACGCGTCGATCCCGCCTCGCTCGACGAGCTGCTGCATCCCACCATCGACGCCGGGGCGGCGCGCGCCATTCTCGCCAGCGGACTCGCGGCCTCTCCCGGCGCCGCCGCGGGCGAGATCGTCTTCGACTCGGACGAAGCCATCGAACTCGCCAGAGCCGGCCGCAAGGTCATTCTCGTACGCGTCGAAACCAGCCCGGACGACGCCGGCGGAATGCACGCGGCGGAAGGCATTCTGACGCCGCGCGGCGGCCTGACTTCGCACGCGGCGGTCATCGCGCGCGGCATGGGCAAGCCCTGCGTGACGGGCGCAAGCTCGATCCGCGTCGATTACGAGGATCAGAGCTTCACGGTGGCGGGCCGCCGTTTCGCCAAGGGCGAGATCATCACCATCGACGGCTCGGCCGGCCATGTCATCGCCGGCATGGTGAAGATGCGCCGGCCGGAGCTGACCGGCGAATTCGCGACGCTGATGGACTGGGCCGATAAGGCGCGCCGCCTCAAAGTGCGCGCCAATGCGGAAACGCCGGCCGACGCGCGCATGGCCCGCCGCTTCGGCGCCGAGGGCGTCGGCCTTGCGCGCACCGAGCACATGTTTTTCGAGGGCGAGCGCATCGTCGCCGTGCGCGAAATGATCCTCGCCGACGACGCCGCCGGCCGGCGCGCGGCGCTGGCGAAGCTCCTGCCGATGCAGCGCGAGGACTTCAAGGAGATGTTCGAGATCATGGCGGGTCTGCCCGTCACGATCCGCCTGCTCGATCCGCCGCTGCACGAATTCCTGCCGCATTCGGAGAGCGAACTCGCCGACGTCGCGCGCGCCATGGGAGCGGATCCGATCAAGCTCCGCCAGCGCGCGCGTCAGCTTTCGGAATCCAATCCGATGCTCGGCTTTCGCGGCGTGCGCCTCGCCGTGGCTTTCCCGGAAATCGTCGACATGCAGGCGCGCGCGATTTTCGAAGCGGCGATCGAAGCGGCGATGGAGACCGGCGCGCCGGCCAGACTCGAAATCATGGCGCCGCTCGTCCTTGCGCGCGCCGAGCTCGACATCGTCAGGGCGCGCGTCGACGAAACCGCGCGCATCGTCGAAAACGAGACCGGCATACGGCCGGGTTATCAGATCGGCGCCATGATCGAACTGCCGCGCGCGGCGCTGCGCGCCGGCGACATCGCGCGGTGCGCGCAGTTCCTCTCCTTCGGCACCAACGACCTCACGCAGACAGCGCTCGGCGTTTCGCGCGACGACGCCGGCGCCTATCTGGGCGATTACGTCGAGAAAGGCGTGCTGCCCGCCGACCCGTTCATGACCATCGACCAGGAGGGCGTCGGCGAACTCGTCGCGCTCGGCTGCGCGCGGGCGCGCGCGGCGCGGGAGGACGTGAAGCTCGGCGTGTGCGGAGAGCACGGCGGCGATCCGGCGTCCATCGCCTTTTTCGAGACGATCGGCCTCGATTACGTGTCCTGCTCGCCGTTTCGCGTGCCGATCGCGCGTCTCGCCGCGGCGCAGGCGGCGCTGGCGGCGCGCAAGGCGCGGGGGCGATAATCAGCGAACGACGACTTCGGGCGAACGCGAAAAAATGCGAAAGGCGGCCGAGGACGCCCTCGACCGCCTTTGTCCCTTTGGCGAAAAAACCTGACGACTACTCGTCCGACTTCTTGCCCTTCTTCGCGTCCCCTTCGCGCGCCTTCAGGGCCGCGCCGAGAATGTCGCCGAGCGAGGCGCCCGAGTCGGCGGAGCCATATTGGGCGATGGCCTCCTTCTCCTCGGCGACTTCGAGCGCCTTGATCGACACGGCGACCTTGCGCGCCTTGCGGTCGAACTGGGTGACGCGAGCGTCCACCTTCTCGCCGACGGCGAAGCGCTCGGGCCGCTGATCGGCGCGGTCGCGCGCCAGCTCGTTGCGCTTGATGAAGGTGGTGAGATCGGTGCCGGCGATCTTCACGTCGACGCCGCCCTCCTTCACCTCGACCACTTCGCAGGTGACGACGGCGCCCTTCTTCACTTCGCCCGGGCCGCCCTCCTCGCTCACGGAAGCGAACGGATCGCCCGCAAGCTGCTTGACGCCGAGCGAGATGCGCTCCTTGTCGATGTCGACGTCGAGAACCTGCGCCCTAACGACGTCGCCCTTCTTATACTCTTCGATGACCTGCTCGCCGGGACGGTTCCAGTCCAGATCGGAGAGATGGACCATGCCGTCCACGTCGCCGTCGAGGCCGACGAAGAGGCCGAACTCGGTCTTGTTCTTGACCTCGCCCTCGACGGCCGAGCCGACGGGATGCTTCTCGGCGAAGGCTTCCCACGGGTTCTGCAGGCACTGCTTGAGGCCGAGCGAGATGCGGCGCTTGACCGGATCGACGTCGAGCACCTGAACGTCCACCTCCTGGCTCGTCGAGACGATCTTGCCGGGATGGGCGTTCTTCTTGGTCCAGGACATTTCGGAGACGTGCACGAGGCCCTCGATCCCCGGCTCGAGCTCCACGAAGGCGCCGTAGTCCGTGATGTTGGTGACGCGGCCGTGGAACTTGGCGCCGACCGGATATTTCGCCTCGATGCCCTGCCACGGGTCTTCGAGCAACTGCTTCATGCCGAGCGAAATGCGGTGTGTCTCGTGATTGATCTTGATGATCTTCACTTTGACGGTCTGGCCGATCGTCAGCACCTCGGAGGGATGGTTGACGCGCCGCCAGGCGATGTCGGTGACATGCAGCAGGCCGTCGATGCCGCCGAGATCCACGAAGGCGCCGTAATCGGTGATGTTCTTGACGACGCCGTCGATCACCTGCCCCTCTTCGAGATTGGCGACGATCTCGTGACGCTGTTCGGCGCGGCTCTCTTCGAGCACGGTGCGGCGGGAGACGACGATATTGCCGCGGCGCCGGTCCATTTTCAGAATATGGAAGGGCTGCGGCACGTTCATCAGCGGGGCGACGTCGCGGATCGGGCGGATGTCGACCTGCGAGCGCGGCAGGAAGGCCACGGCGCCGTCGAGATCGACGGTGAAGCCGCCCTTGACCTGATTGAAGATGACGCCATCGACCTTCTCGCTGCCCTCGAAGGCCTTTTCGAGCTTGACCCAGCTTTCTTCGCGGCGCGCCTTGTCGCGCGAGATGACGGCTTCGCCGAGCGCGTTCTCGACGCGCTCCAGATAGACCTCGACCTCGTCGCCGATATTGGGGGCGGGATCGCGGCCGTAGCCGGTGAATTCTTTTAGGGCGACGCGGCCTTCGGTCTTGAGGCCGATGTCGATGACGGCCACGTCCTTTTCGATCCCGACGACGCGGCCCTTGATGACGGAGCCTTCGAAAGCGTCGTTGGCGCCGTAGCTTTCGTCGAGCAGGGCGGCAAAATCCTCGCGCGTGGGCGCGCGCTGTTCGGTGACGGAAGACATTGTTTCTCCTGAAGAGCCCATGACGGGCGGCGCCGGCTTGGGTTGGCGTTGCGACGAGCCTTCGACGATCGGAGGTTTCGCGGGCCGCGTCGCGCGCTGGCGACGGGCGGAATGCGTAAACCTTGGTTCGCGAACGAACCAGCCGGCGCGGCCTGACGGCCGAAAGCTATGGGTTTTGCGCGCGCGGCGCGGCAAATCGTCCCGCCCCGAGCGCGGGGGTTCTTTATCAGGCGATTGGCCATCAAGCAAGATACGCGCACGCCGCAACCAGGGCAATCGGGCGAAAAAGCGCGTGACAACAGGCTGATGTGCTGAATCTGTCGAAGTCTTCTGATTCGCGAGATGGAGGATTTCGATGGAAACGAGCGGGGCAAGTGTCGCGGCGCTGGCCGA
>Ga0233425_10001296_pt1 | contig 57414 bp, 55 predicted proteins | sample Watercolumn_Towu_2_FD_181712 | JGI IMG/M metagenome (GOLD analysis project Ga0233425, IMG submission 181712) | Freshwater microbial communities from Lake Towuti, South Sulawesi, Indonesia - Watercolumn_Towuti2014_140_MG | ecosystem: Environmental > Aquatic > Freshwater > Lake | place... | reverse complement strand
ACGCGGCCACGCTCTCGCGATAGGGAGCGTAGACGCTCTCGAAGGTCCCGAGAGCCACAACGCCTTGATCGTTGATCACGGCGAGCGGGCGCGCGCCATCGCCCTCGAAATCGGTGCGCGACCCATCGGCCAGAATGAAGATGGCCCGGCCGTTGCGGATCCTGTCGGCCACACCCAGCGCCGCGGCCGTTCGCCAGGCCGCCTCGCCGATCGCCAGCGCGACGCAGCGCTCCCACGACGTCACCTTGCCTGCCGGCTCGACGCAAAAATCGCCTCGAGCCGCGGCGCTTGCGACGGCGGGCGCCGGTACGTCCTTCCGGGCGACCCCTGCGATCAGGGCGACAACCGCTTCGTCGAGCAACAGCATCGTCGCGCTTCGCCCCGCCTCGACCGCACGCAGAGGACGCAGCGCATTGGAGAGGGGAATGAGATGGAGCGGAAACGTGACGGGCGGCATCAGCACGTGGACCGGCGTCCCGTCGGCGACCTCGAGCCGTGAGCCCTTGGGTCCCTTGAGGATGAACCGCACGCCGCCCCCCTTCGCGACGCCGCCCCACAGGGGCTTGGAGTGCGGCTCGATCATCTCGCGCATGATGGAGAGCCCGTCGTAGGCCCGCGTCATCCGCCCCAGGATGGCCGAAAGCCCGCGCATCGACTTGACGAACAGGAGGAGCAGCACGAAGTAAGCGAGCTTCTGATGCAGGAGCAGCGTCACGTCGGCGCCATTCCAGAAATAGACGGCCAGGAGAACGGCAACGAGATTGAGACCGGCGATGAGATTGAAGCTCAGCATGCTGCCGATAAGCCGGTTCGGCATATCGAACAGGGACGAGAAATAGCTCGACGGCTCGCCGCGGACAGCGCCATGGAGGACGCCGGCCCGATCGACGATCCTCGATCCTGGTCCCGCAGCCGCGACCTCCCGGATGAGGGCCGCGGCCTTGGCTCTCCGCCCCCCCATGATGCCGAGCGAGGTGCTGCGCGCCTTCTCGAGTCTGCGCGCAGCCTGCGAATAGAACGGGATGAACGCCACGACTGACAAGACGATCAGAAAGAACGTCGCGAAATCCATGAGCGTCAGCATGAGCACGCAAGCCACGATGGTGAGCGCGTCCCGCAGTCCCACGGACAGGAGCCGTCCGACCACAATGCCGGCCCGCAATCCGATGCGCGTCTCGAAGACGTAGGCATCCTCGTTGCCGGGACCCAGCGCGCGGATGTGCCTGTCCGTGCGGGGAACGTTGGCCGCCTCCTCCATCTGGCGAAAGAACAGGTGGTCCTGCCACAACGAAACCTGACGCAGCACGTATCTCTCGGCCAGATAGCTCAAAACCACCATCGCCACGATGGCCCCGAGCACGATCGGCATGGCCTGAGCAAGCGGAAGCGCCATGCCGACCTTGGGAATCTGGATTGCAGATTCTCCGCGCGATGCGGCCGCAGGCAGCTGAGCCAGCATGGCCAGCGGCAGAGGCTGCAGAAGTCCCACGGCACTGACCAGGAGCACGGCGAGAATAGCCTTGAAGCCGCGGACTTTGATGTAGGAATGGATCAGCGTCGACAGCGTGCTGATGTAATTCCATCCGCGGCGGTAGTGTGTAAGCATGGTCTCGCTTTCGCTCGTCGATCGTCGATTGGGCCTGGTGTCCCGGCGCACTGCAGTTCAGGACATCCGGCTCAAACTTGGGAGCCGGCTGCCTGGCTGCCATCCACTGCCGATTCGAATTCGCAAAGCAGCGACGTCAAGGTCTCGACCAGCCCCGCATCGAGCGTCACCGCCTTCTTGAGGCTCGGGTTGGTGAAGGCGGGCTTGCCGATCTCTTGCATTGCGGCCGCATAGGCTGTGACGTCCTCGCGCGACGGACAGGAGCCGGCCGTAATCGCCCTGAAAGCGGCTCCGACATCCTCGGCATTCTCGACGAGGTAGGCGCCGCGGCACAGGCCATACCAGGCCGCACCGAAGCAGAGAACGGGCTTCTGCCGCACGAGCGCCTCCCAGCCCGCTGCACCCGTGATGGTGGCAACGGCCGCCGACCGGCCGATCAGGGTCTGGCTCGAGACATCGAGCGGAACCAGTGCCGTCGCTGGCAGGGCCGCAAGCTCCTCGTAGCAGCCCCGCCACCGGCTCAACTCTCCGGAGCCGTGATAGGTGAACTGCGAGGGATGCTCCTTGACGAGAAGCCGCCAACCCTCCGGCAGGCTGCCGGCGATGAGGCGCGCCGCCAGGAACTGATCGCTGAAGCGGCCGCCGTCGGGGCACGTCGTTCGCTCCGGCTGATAGTGCATGGCGAAATAGACGAACGGGCTATCGAGATTCGGCGCGCGGCAGAGCTTCGCGTACTCGCGCTCGAGCTCGATCTTATCGATCATCGCCCAGTCCTTGTAGGTCAAGTGCTCCCACTTGGTGAGAACGGGAGCCGAGAGCGGCCGGCCCGGCACCTTGAAGGCCTGTCGCACCGGCTCAATGTCGCCCGCTTTTCGCCGCCGGCTCAAGATGCCGGTGCCGCGGCGGAAGAGACCCAGCGCACCGGTCCGCTCCTTCAAAGGTTCGCCCGGCACGAATGCGCCACGGCTGAAACCGCGATCCAGTGCAGCCTCGAGCTTCCTCCTCACATGGCTCGAGCGCTCGTCGCGCGCGCTCACGTCCTCGAGATACCATGGCCGGTAGTCCTCGTCGGCGGTCTCGAGTGTGCGGATCGAAGCCTCGAGGCGCGTCGAGAGGTGAGCGAGACCCTTGGCCCGGATCGCCTCATAGTGGCTGCGGAGCCGGTCCGGCAGCCGCTCGATTTGATCGCAAACGATGTGCAGATGATTGAGCGGCGTGGGCCGGAAGATGCGGACCGGACGTCCCAAGATCCGGAAGGCCGCGTAAAGAAGGTACTCGCCGATAGAATGCGGCGGCACGTTGAAGACGGCGAGATCGAGCCCGGCCTTATCGATCACCGCGAGCCAGTATCCGAGCAGTCCGTGAATGAGGCGCTGGCGCTCCTGGTGGCTGAACGACCGGCCGAGGTCGATGCGGTCGAGGAGATCCATGGCGATGGGCTCGTAAGGCGACGACGCCTCGAGCTCGCGTAGCGAAAGCCCGCGCGTCGCTAAGGAGCGGAATTGGGCCGCCGGCAACCCTCTGTTGAGATCGAGGAACGGATGGGCGACGATGTCGGGGAATGCCTCGGCGACGGCGTCATGATTGGCAGGCAGCGTCACCCAGTAGCGCGGCTCCCAGCCCAATCTTTTGCGCATCGCGCGCGCGACGTCGATCCATTCCGGGCTGCGGCTCACCACGTAAACGACGTTGCGCCGAGCTTCCAGAGGCTCTGGCTTGTCGATGTCCCCGCTCATGCTCGAAGTCTTTCCAGGAACCCGGCAAGGCGGCCGAGGAGCGAGCGGCCTACCCGCTTCGGCGTCGATGGCCCCAGACTTGACTGAAGCGGCGGCGCCTCCCGGCGAACCAGCTCTGCCGCGGCGATGACGTCCTCCAGGCCTTTGCTCGCGATCTCGATGCTGTCGCGGTCATGCTCCTCGCTGCGCTCGCACTCGATGCCGGCGCGCGCGAACGCCACGATCCTCTCCGTCGTATCCGTATAGGAGAGGCCACCCGTGGCGATCTCCTCGCGAAAGAGAAGCTCGCCCGCCGGATGCACCACCGCCGAGGGAACATTGAAGGCGGAGGCCTCCCTGACCGCCGTCGAGAACGGTGTAAAATGCACGCGGCTCACCGCGAGCGCCGTCTGCAGCTGCACGTCGGTCGGCTCGTCGATGAAGAAATTCCGGCACCCGAGCTCATGGAGCCTCTGGATGAGCTGATCGCGCGCTGCCGGCGGACGATGAATGGGATGAAGCCGGATGAGCCACGTGAGGCCGGGCGTCGCGGCCACGGCCTGGGAAAGTACCTCCGGCATCAGCGGGCTGATCGCATAGCTCAAGGTCACGAGCACATTGGGCTTGCCGTCGAACCGCTCGAGGAATTTGCGATCGATGTCGGCAAGCTTCCCGCTTGTCCTGTTGGCCCGCCAGCGCGCCACGCCGCGATGCCCGCCGACCACCGGAAAATGCCGCTTGCAGGGTCCGGGCAGCCACCTTGCGCCGAAGCGCCGGTTCGTCTCTCCCCACAGCCACAGCACATCCGGCAGGAAATGGTAGCCTTCGGAGGGCAAAGCGCTGAAGTGGGTGGTCGGGAAATGGATCGGCCCCTGCCCGCCATGCTGAACGTCGACGACGGGAATGGCGAGGTCCTTGGCGGCCCACAGCGCGTGCAGCCAGCCGGTGAACGAGGAGACGACGAGCACCTCCGGCTTCAACGCCTGGAACGCCTCCCGGAAAAAGTTCTTGCGCTCCCTCAAGCGCTTCATGCGCGAATAGACGAGCTTGCGCTTCAACGGATACTCGGGCCAGCGCTCGATCGTGAAGTGCTCCATCTCTGTGAGCATGCGGTCGATCCCGGCCGGAATGGAGAGCGGCGGCGGCGAGTGCGTGGCCAGAAAGGACGCCGGATCGATACGGAGCGGCTCGTTCACGCACGCGATTTGAAACGGCTCGACCGCAACCGGCTGCACGCGGCCGAAGGCGGCGAGATCCTCGATCACCGGATCGAGGATGGGAGCATAGTGTCTGTCGCCGCGTTTCAGATAATACTTCTCGATCTTGGTCATCACGGCAAAGCGCGGACCCGCGACGGCGCAGAGATTCTCGAGATCCTCTCGAACCCGCCGGATCGCGCGCTCCGGATCGAGGCGCGCCGAGCGGGCGTGCTCCTGTAGGCGCAACGAGCGCTCCGCCCTGTTGCGAGGGCGTGCCGAAAGATCGTTGAGCAGCGCCTCGGCCGTCCCGCTCCCGATCCCCTCGCCGAAGCCGGCATCCGCGATCGGGTCGGCCTCCTTGAAGCTGCGCCCCAACTGCAGGCGTACCAGCGGCCAGATGTTGACGCCGTCGAGCTTCAGCGCATTGACGTCGAAGCGGCCCTCCATCTCGATCAGAAGATCGGTCAGAAAGGCGTGATCCTTGACGGAATCCAGGTGGCGCGAGGCGGGCTCCGCCGGCCGGGTCGCAGCATCCGGACTATGCATTGTTCCTATCCAAAAGCGCGACCTTCGTTGCGCACCAGGTACCCGCGCTCGGCCAGATACGACTTGGCCGCACGCGTTGCCTGCTCCTTATAGTGGAAGATGTTGGCCGCGGCCACAGCCGCCGCCCCCGCCTCGTAGCCCTCGGCCAGATGGTCCCAGGTGAAGACACCCCCGAATGCAATGACCGGCACATCGACCGCTCCCGTGACCTCGCGCAGTGTCTCGAGATCGTAGCCCCGGCGTGCGCCGTCGTGATCGATCGAGTTGAAGAAGATCTCCCCGGCGCCGGCCTCGACGCACTGGCGCGCCCAATCCACCGGGCGCGACCGGATCACTCGCCGGCCCCGGTCGACCGCAATGAGGCTCATGCCGTCCTCGCGCTTGACGTCCATCGAGGCCACGATGCACTGGCGACCGAAACGGCGCGAGAGCCCCTGCACGAGGCCGGGATTGTCGGCAAACGCGGTGTTGAGCACGAGCTTGTCCGCCCCCGACCGGAGCAGGCGCTGAGCATAGTCCTCGTCCTTGATCCAACCGCCAGCAGAGAGAGGCACGAAGCAGTGCCGGGAGATGCGCGCCATCACGTCTGCGAACGGCGCTGCGGTTTCCTCCTCCCGCGAAACGTTCAAGAGCACGATCTCGTCCACGGCCCACTTGTTGAAGGCCTCCATCGCGTGCACCGGATCGTAATGAATGACGTTGGTGTGCTTGAACTTGACGCTCTGGACCACCTGCCCGTCTCGCAAGATCAAGACCGCAATCATCCGCTTCTTCAGCATTCTGCCTGCCTCAGATCTCGAGGAAGTTTTCGAGCATCTTGAGCCCCACGAACTGGCTCTTCTCGGGATGGAACTGTGCACCCATGACATTGTCTCTGGCGATCATCGAGGCGAAGCGGGCGCCGTACTCGGTGTAGGCGAGAACGTCGGCCTCGTTCCGGCACGACACGAAATAGCTATGCACGAAATACACGTCCGAGCCGGGGGCGAGGCCGCCAAGCAACGGATGCTCTCGGGTGGGCTCGATGGCGTTCCAGCCGATGTGGGGGACCTTGAGGCCGCCCGCTTCCGAGAGGCGCAGCACATCGGCGGGAATGATGCCGAGCGCCTCGTGCTCCCCGTCCTCCGTCGAGCGCGAGCAGAGAAGCTGCATGCCGAGGCAGACGCCGAGCAGCGGCGTGCCCCGCCGTGCCACCTCGCGCACCGTCTCGTCCATGCCCGACGCACCGAGCGTCTGGACCGCCTCGGCAATGGCGCCCACGCCAGGGAGGATCACGCGCTCGGCCTTGAGCACGGCGTCCGGATCGGAGGTCAAAACCGGCTTGCCGCCGACCGCCTCGAGCGCGTTGGCGAGCGAGAAGAGATTGCCCAGTCCATAATCGATGATGGCGACCATTCCGCTGGCTAGCCCGATCTATGCACCAGAACGCGACCGCGATCGCACGAACGTGAGTCGATCCGCGGCGACGAACGGCGAAAAGCGTAGCACTGCTTACGGTTGAGACGTTCGTCGCCGTGGGCGGCCACGGGCGTGCGACCCTCCGGGCGGGGTGAATTTGACGCCACGCGGCGTCGAGCCGCTTGTCCGATGGGATGGCATCGAACGGCGCGTCTCTCCTGGCCTGCCGTCAAATTCACCTCCGTCGCGGCCGTGTTCTGGTGCATAGATCGGGCTAGCCCGATCAGTCGAAGTCGGCCGGCGCGAACCGCACTCCGGCGGCCACGTCACGATTGAGCTTGCGGCCGAAATAATGCTGAGCCTGCCCCGCCGTAATGCCGAAGCCGGGACGCCGGTAGTCCACGTCGGCCTCTGAAAGCTTGGCCCCCTTCGCAAGATTCTTTGCGGCATGAATGCTGCGCCGGTTGCCCATGCGCTTGGTGCGTTCCTCGTCGGAGAGGATGCGGCGGCAGGTGCCGAGCGCCTTCTCCAACTGGCGAATGGCGGCGACGAACCTGCCGGCTTCATCCGGCTCGAGCGACATGGTGTGCTCGATGCTGCGCGTGGCGCGATCCTCGGTGATGGTCTTCTCGATGAGCTCTGCGCCGAGCGCCACGGCCGCGATGTCCATCTCCCATCCCGTGCTGTGATCGGAATACGCGATCGGATAGGAGGGAAACATCCGCCTCAACGTCGGAATGATCTCGAGATTGATGCCGTCCTCCTTGGCCGGATAGCCCGACGGACAATGATGGATGACGATCTTCTCGTTGCCCTCGCGGCGGATGACGTCGACGGCAGCCTCGACCTCGCCGATGGTGGCGTGACCGGTGTCGAGCTGAATGCAGAGCCCCGTCCTGGCGGCGTAGGAGATGAGCGGATAGTGATCGATGTCCGCCGAGGCGATCTTGATCGAGGCGCAGCCGATGCTAGCGACGAAGTCGGCCTCCTCGGGGAAGCCGACGGTGGCAAAAAAGGCGAGCCCCAGCTTGTCGCTGTGCGCCTTGAGCTTCCTCCAGTCGTCACGCGAGAGCATGCGCCGGCGCAGCGGCTCGATCAACGGCTCGCTCACAGTCTCGAGCTCCTCGGATCCGCGGTTTTTCAGGATACCGTAGCTGATCATCAGATTGGGATCGGCAACGAGCCGGTCGGCATCGATGATCTGGAACTTGACGGCGTCTCCGCCCGCCCGAGCGGCGGCCTCGACGAGCCGCATGGCCGACTCGAGACCGTTGTGTGTGGGACCGCACTCGAATGTGATGTAGGCCGGCGCGCCTGCGCCCACCGTCTTGCCCGCCAATTGCAAGGTCATGGGTAACCCCGGCTCCTCTCGATGATTTTCCCCTTCACACGGGCTCTCAGCCCGAGGCAAGGGAATGCAGTAGCTTCAACAGAGGACGCTGTCCATAGGACACGCCCCCAGCCAAAGGCGCATCGGCTCAGCGGAAAAAGCCGGTCAATGCGTCGACGACCCGATCCTGATCGGATTCCGCGAGCCCTGCATAGAGCGGCAGCGACAAAACGCGGTCGTAGTAGGACTGGGCTCCCGGAAACACGGCCCCATCCAGCGACCTCCGATAGTAGGGGTGGCTCGTCACCGGCACATAGTGAACCTGCGCAAGGATATTGCGTGCCTTCAGGTGGTGATAGAGGTCGGCCCGCTCCTCTGCACCGCCCTTGCACAGGACCGGATAGAGATGCCACGCGGTTGCCACCGGCGAAGGGCGGGCGATCGGCACGACCCGCTCGCGGAGCGGCGCCAAGAGCCGGTCGTAGCGCGCCGCGAGGCGCCTCCTCTCGGAGACGAACGCATCGAGGCGTGCGAGCTGCGCCTGCCCGAGAGCGCACTGCACATCGGACAGCCGGTAATTGAAACCAGGCTCGTCGAGCCGGTAGTACCAGGGCAACGGACGGCCCTTGGCGTCGGCCGGCCACCCTTCGCCGGCCGCGGGCTCGCGGCGCAGTCCATGATTGCGCAAAAGGCGCATGCGGTCCGCCAACACCGGATCGTTGGTGGTAACGGCCCCGCCTTCGCAGGTCGTGATGGTCTTCACAGGATGGAACGAGAAGCAGGCTGCCAGCCCCTCGGAGCAGGCACCGATCCGGCTCGCTGCCGGACCGCCCTTTTCGCCTGCAGCGCCGCGGCCGCTCCGCCATTCGTCACCGCCAATGGCGTGGCAGGCGTCCTCAAGCAGCGGCACGCCCGACGTCCGCACCGAGGCGGCGAGGCCGGAAAGGTCGCACGATTGACCATTGAGATGCACCGCCACGACCGCCCGCACATTGGGAGCGCGCCGAAGAGCCTCCTCGGCATGCTGCGGCTCCATCAGCCCGGTATCCGGATCGACGTCGGCAAAGACCGCGCGGCAACCCAGAAGCTCGGCCGCGCTCGCGGTCGCGACGAAGGTGATTGCCGGCACGACGAGGGTGTCGCCGCGCCCGAGACCGAGAGCTGCGTAGAGCACATGCAGCGCCCCCGTTCCGCTCGACACGGCAACGGCGTGGCGCGCGCCCGTATGACGTGTGAGATCGCTCTCGAAGGCTTCGACCGCAGGTCCCGTCGTCAGGTAGTCGGAGCGCAGCGCGGCAGCGACGGCCGCGAGGTCGCTGTCATCGATGCTCTGGCGCCCATAGGCGATGGGACGGTCTGCCCGGGCCATGTTCAAACCACTTTGAGCAGCTCTTTGATCTCCGGCACGGAGAGGAACTCGCTGTTCGTGTCGCTGTGGTAGCTGAAGTCCTCGCCCACGGGGCTGAGGGCGATGTCCTGGGCGGGCTCGTACCTGCGATAGGCGAGCTCGGGGCAGAGCACGAACATTTTCTCCGCCTCCAGCACATTGCGCGAGCTCGCTGCCGGGACCAGCACCTCGTGCAGCTTCTCGCCGGGGCGGATGCCGACAATGTCCTGCTTCAGCCCCGGCGCCATCGCCTCTGCCAGATCGACGATCCGGATGGAAGGGATCTTCGGAATGAAAATCTCGCCGCCCTGCATCAATGTCAGGCACTGGGCGACAAAAGCCACGCCCTGGTCGAGCGTGATGATGAAGCGCGTCATGCGCGGGTCGGTGATGGGCAGCGCGTTTGCGCCCGACTTGATGAGATCCCTGAAATAGGGAATGACGCTGCCGCGCGAGCTCGCAACGTTGCCGTAACGCACGACCGCGAACCTCGGCATCCCCTTGATCGTCAGATTGTTGGCGGCGACGAAGATCTTGTCCGACACGAGCTTGCTCGCGCCGTAGAGATTGACCGGCTCGGCCGCTTTGTCGGTCGAGAGCGCGATGACCTGGCCGACCCTGTTGTCCATCGCCGCGCGGACGATGTTCTCGGCGCCATGAATGTTGGTCTGCACGCACTCGAACGGATTGTACTCCATCGCGGTGACTTGCTTCAGCGCGGCGGCGTGAACGATGATGTCGACGCCGCGCGTCGCCATCTTGAGGCGATCGCCGTCGCGGACGTCGCCGATGAAGAAGCGCACCTGAGGAAAGCGCGCGTGCGGATAGAGCTGTTGCAGCTCGTATTGCTTGAGCTCGTCGCGCGAGAACACGACGAGGCGGCCCACGTTGAGCTTCTCGACGGCATGCTTCAGGAACGTGCTGCCGAACGAGCCGGTCGCACCGGTGACGAGAACGGACTTGTTCCGCAGATCAGGGAGGCGGTCCGAAAAATCTCTGAGAAACCCAGCCATTGGTCCTTCGAAGGATTGAGCGCCAGTGCGGCATCGAGGAACGACCCGGCCGACCGACGCATCCGTTGAGCCGGATCTGATCGAAGGGCCGATCGAGGCACGCCCGGCGTTGCGGCTATTGTGCGGCGCACCTCCCATAACAGAACGAGCGCAAAAGGCAACGTTCCGGGCCATGCGCCGTGTTGCATTCCCAGCCCGCTTGCTGGCAAGTGAGTGATCGGCCCGGGCGGGCCATGACAGGCTCGCCACGGAGTCTTTGTCCGTTCCCTCCCGGCATGTGGAGAGCCGATGCGCCCCTATCTCGATTACACACTTGTCGCACCGGGAGATTTGCGGCTCGAGCAGAAGTCCCTCACGGTGGACGCTCTCGGAGAGGACGCCCTTCTTTGCGAGACGGTCGCCTCGGCCATCTCTCCCGGAACGGAGCTTGCAGCCTTCCAGGGTCTGCCCCCGCTCCGCCCGGTGCCAAGCCCCTATCCGCGCCGCTTGGGCTACATGAATGTCGCACGCGTCGTCGCCACCGGCTCCGGATCACCCCTTCCGGCCGGCTCGCTCGTCTACACACATGCGGCCCATTGCAGCCACTTCGTCGTGCCCCGCGCAAAGGTCCTGGCCGTCGTTCCGGCGACACTGTCGCCGGTACGCGCGTCCGTCGCCTACCTCTACCGACTGGGATGGAACGGCCTGCGCCGCGCCGCGTTCAAGCCCGGCTGCCGCGTCGCGGTCATTGGACTTGGTGCCATCGGCCTCGCAACGGTGCAGCTGTCGAGCCATATGGGCGGAAGGACGACCGCCATTTCCGGACAAGCCGAAGCCCGCGCGCGGGCCGAGCGCGCGGGTGCCGCGACCCTCGACAAATCGGAGGCCAGCGAGCGCTTTCTCCCGTCATTGTCCGCGATGGCCGACCACATGGATGTGGTGATCGTGACGACTGGATCGTGGGAGGACTGGGAGCTGGCGCTTTCCATGACGGCTTTCAATGGCTCGATTGCCGTCCTCGGCTTTCCCGGACGCGGCCTCCCTCCTCCGGCCACCAATCCGCTCGCCTCGCGCTATTTCTACGACCGGCAGATCACCATTGCGGCCGCGGGCTTCGCGCCCTGGCCGCCCGGAAGCGGCAACGAGCCGCCCGAGGTCCTGGCCGGCGACATCCAGGCCATCCTTGCCGCCATCGAGAAGAATGAGCTCGATCCGGCGGCGCTGATCGAGGAAACGGTTCGGGCCGATCGTCTGGCCGACGCCTACCACAGAATGACAAGTGCCCGCCCGGGCCCCGGCACCATCGTGCTCGATTGGCAGCAGGTGAAACCCACGCCCGCCTGACGCAACTGGAGCGCTTTCCACGTAGGTTGGGTCAAGGCCCGCTCCTTCAGCGGGCCGCGACCCAACAACTTTGCGCACGCCGTGAGATGTTGGGTCGCGCTACGCTTGACCCAACCTACGCCCTAACCGGGCTTGCGCCGAAGCACCGCCATGAAGCTGCAGGCCGCTCCGAGCGGGAGCCGGCCGATGATCTCCGTCTCGTACCAGCGCACGAACGCGTAGACGTCGGGATGCGTGAGCCACGTGTCGAGCTCGGCCGAGAAGGCGTCCTGCCGCGCCCGGTCGTGTCCGGACTTCATCAAGGCAGAGCTGGGCATGAAGAAGAGGATCGGCGTCGTCTCGAGCACCTCGAGCCCGTTCTCCGAGGCGAACCCGTAGAGGTCCTCCTTCGACATCATGCCGTTGCGCGGATAGCCCTTGTCGAGATCAGCGAGGCGCTCCTGATCGGCCGTCAGCGAGCGCATGATCCGAAAATGATCCGCCGAGTGCATTTGAAAAATGAGCGAGCCGCCCGGGCGGCACACTTCGCGCTTGCGCAGCAGCACCTCCTTCCAGCGGCCGGGAAAGTGCGGCAGGAATTGCCGGCTGATGACGTAGTCATAGGCGCCGGGCTCGAGATCGGCCGTCATCAGGTCGCCGACGATGCCACGCACCGGAAGATCGCCCCTGATGCGCTCGATCGTCTCGATGCGGGCCGGGCGCATGTCGATGGCATCGACACGGCAGCCTAGCTCTGCTGCAAGCGGCAGGCTCACCGCCCCATCGCCGGCGCCACAATCCAGCACCCGCGTGCCATAGTCGATGCGATCCAGAAAATAGCGCGCCGTGATCTCGCGAAAGAGGCTCGGGTAGCCGGCAAACTCGTCCTCGGGATTGAGCGACGCGTGCCGTCCTTTGTATTTCTTCGCCGCAATAAGCCTGAGGCGCCGGAGCAGTCTGTTCAACATCGCAATAACAACCCATCGACCGAAGTGGTTGATGCTTTCGGGGCGGCCCTGCCAGCGAATGCTGTCGGGAGTGCCGTGTTCGCCGTCCCGGCCTGCGCCGGGATAAACTCCGGCGGGACCTGTCCAAGCCGGTAAGAACGGCGCTCCGCGCAAGCCTGGACGGGGCCCCGCCTGCGCGGGGGTGACGTCAGTGAGGAGGGGCCGCCCCACCACCAGCCATTCCCCGCGAGGGGGACGGGGCCGAGCGGCACCTCTTCAACGTCGATCGACAGCAAAGCCATTCGGGTTAGGTACATGGTGAGGCCGTCCGTTTCCAGCATGGATCCATTGCCTAGGCTGCGCTCGCGTCGGCGAGCCGGCCATAGACCGAAAGCAGCACCGCACCTTGCCGTTGCCAGGAATAGGCGTCGCTGAGCCGGTCGATCACATCTCGAGACGGGGCGTAGCGGGCCCTGTGCCTCGCAACCTCGAGCGCGCCCCTGGCGATCGCCGCCGGGTCGGTCTCGTCGACGACGAGGCCGGCGCCGGTTCTCTCGACCATCTGCTCCAACTCGACCAGCCGGGAGGCAATCACCGGCACGCCTGCGAGCAGACTCTCGAGCAACTTGTTCGGGAAGCAGAACCGGTAGCTGAGGCAGACGTTCTGGATGAGGACGAGCGATACGTCCGCCGTGCGGACGAAGGCGGTCACCGTCTCGTGCGGCACCGGGTCGACGAGGTGAAGCCTCTCTCCGATGCCCAGCGCCGCAGCTTCGTCGAGGAGCTTCCTCTCCATCTGCGGAGGCCGGGGACCGATGAGAGCCAAGTGGAGCGCGGGCGCATGAGCGAGCGCCCTCACGCCCTCCTCGATGCCGCGATGGACGGTCACGCTGCCGACGTAGATCGCGAGCGGCACGCTGTCGCCAAGTCCAAGTCGAGCACGGACGTGATCTCCAGTCGCCGGCCCTTTGTTGACATTCGGAGCGTTGAGCACGACGGCAGGCCGGGCGATGCCGTAGAGGGCTGCGAGATAGTCCGCAATGCTGTCCGAAACAGTGATGACGGCATCCGTTCGCTTGATCAGGACCCATTCATAGAGCGCCCGGAGACGCCGCTCGTACCAGGCATAGACGGCGTTGCGGCCGGTCTCGAGCTCGTGCGAGTCGTAGACGAGCCGCGCACCCGAGCGCCTCGCGATCCATGCGCCAGCCAAGAGAGTTTGAAGGTCATGGGCATGGACGATGTCAGGCTTCCAGGCGGTGCCGGCCCGCGCGTAACGGTGTGCATTGTCGAGGAGCAGCACACCGGTCAGCGGCAATAGGGGGCGGATGCGCGCACGTAGTCGGGATTTCGGAGCTGCGGAAGGGCTCGGCGGCGCGCGTTCCGTCGTTTCCGCACGAGCCTTTCTCAAGGGCGGCAGCGCCGAATCGATCCGGTGATAGGTGACGCCGTTGCGGCGCTCCTCGGCCGGAAGCCCGGGCTTGGCGTGGGCCAGCACCAGCACGTCGTGGCCAGCCGCCTGAGCCGTCTCGGATTCGCGCACGACACGCGCGTCGGGCGCGCACGGATTGGCGACCAGCATGACAATCTTCATCGAGGAGCCAGCTCTCCGGTGGCGGCACTTCAGGTTCAGGGTCTCGGCTCGAGGCAAGCCAGAGCCGGCCCGCCGCACGTCTTCTGGCACCCTCTGGTTCCTTTATCAAAGGGGCCTTTCCTTGAGCACCAGCGGGGTGCATCTCACTCCAATGGCCCAATGTGAGAACCGGCGCCCGAGAGTTTGTGCGTCACTCCGCCGCACGGCCGGTTGCCGTGGCTTGGCCTGATCGGGGCCCTCTGGATGCCCCTGATCGTACCCACTCCGTGCCCGTGCGCCAGCGGGAATTCGGACTGGCCAGGAGATTGGAGGAAATGGCATAAGCGGCCAGCTCCGCACCACAAACGGCCCAACGCGAGCGCAATCTGAGAGACCATTTCCGGTGGGTGCGCAGACCCCCGGGCCGGCGGCCAACCACGCCAATCTGGACCCCATGGCCATCAACCAGCGGTACGCCGCCTATCTCGCGCACTTCGGTAAGACCGTCACGACCGGCGAATTCGTGCGGCGGCCCGAGGCGGCCAATCTCGTCGCGCTGCGCCACGATGTCGATTACAGCATCGACGTCGCCCTGGAATGCGGCTTCCGCGAGCAGGAAGCCGGCTGCCGGGCCACCTATTTCATGCTGCACACGGCGCCCTACTGGTCCGATCCGCAGCTCATCGACAAATGCCTGCAGCTCCAGGACTTGGGCCACGAGATCGGACTGCACATCAATCTTCTGGCCCAGTGGCATCGCGGAGAGATCGACGATATCGGGCGCGCGCTCGAGGGGCTTCTCAGGTCGTTGCGTGCCGCCGGTCTCAAGATCGAGGGCGTCGCAGCGCACGGCGACGCCTCGTGCTACACGGTCGGCTTTACGAACTACTGGCTGTTCGCCGACCTGCGTCCGGCCGATCCTGCCACGGCCGAGCGCGGCGTGACCGCCGAAGGCTCAAGGGCCGGAGCCTCCTCGCGGCGGATCGATTACCCGGCCGATCGGCACGCGCTCATGCGCGCCGACGGCAAGTCCTTCGACTACTGGAGCCTCAAGCTTCAAGACTTCGGCCTTCGCTACGAGGCCTCCCGCCTCGACAACAACCGCTACTTCTCCGACTCGGGCGGATCCTGGAAGCGCTCGCCGGACCCGATCAGCGAGGACTTGAGCACCGGGCGCGTGCTCGTCCTGATGCATCCGATCTACTGGAAGCCGCCGCAGCAGCACTACTATTTCCTCAGCACCGCGCGCTCGGGCTCCAAGTGGCTCGCCGCATTCCTCGATAAGGCGACGTCCGTTCGCGCCCGGCACGAGTTCACCCTCAACCACACCTTCGACGACGGCGAGCCGAAGCCTGCGAAGCGCACGGGAGCGGGCTTCACCGATCTCTTGGCCAACCGGGACGAGGCGGAGAAGCTCATCACGGCCTCGCGTGCCTGGTCGGAAAAGCTCGACACCAGCTTTGCCGAGGCCAACATCTACCTCGAGCGCTTTCTCGACCTCATCGAGGTCGATGAGAGCACGCATCTCGTCCACCTCAGCCGCAACCCGCGCCCTGTGGTCCGCTCGCTCCTGCAGCGCGGATGGTACGAGGTCCCGTTCGACGACCGCCATCCCGCAGTCAATGTTGCCGGATGGTCCGAGATGAGTCAGCTCGAGCAGGTTTGCCACTACGTGGCCGACGTCAACGCCCGTCTTGCCGCGCGGTGCGAGACGACGCTCGAGTTCGAGAAAATGGTGAGCGAACTCCCCTACCTCACGGACTTTCTCGAGAAGCTCGGCATCATCGTCTATCCGCGGCTGGCGGCAAAGGTGTTTGCGGACCGGGTCAACGCGACACCGTCCTTCGATGTGGCGGACATCGCCGATTGGCCGGCGGCAGACAAGGAGACGTTCGAGCGGATTCTCGGAGCCCATGCGCAAGAGAGCGCGAGATCGAGGCCCGCGACCACGCCTCCGCTCCGCTTCGACCGGGCAACAGCGAAGCGGATCGCCGGCAAGCTGCTCGGCGCCATGTCCGGATCGCGGACTGCCGCCAAGCCCGCCGACGGAGCGACGCTCCTCGATCTCGCCCTGGCCCGGGAGCCTGGGCAGCTTGCGCCCAGCAATGGCCTCATGTCCGTTTCCGAGGACGGCCGGCTTCAGATGACCCTTTCGGAGCGCGGCATCTCGCACGTGCTGCTCGGCGGCGGCTTCTGGCATGGAGCGAAGGCGCTTCTACCCCTTTGGCGCCCGGGTGGCGCGGACCTCGCGGAGAGCCCCTGTCCGGCCTGGGGGGGATGGCGCTTCTCGAATGCGTCCGTGCTGACTCTCGGCCTCGAGCTGGCGGGCCTGCCCCAACAGGCTGGCATCCGGGTGATCTGCCTGTCCTACGACAAGGGCGGCCTGTTGATCGCCAAAAAGGATCTCGGTGTGCTCAGCGCCGACTGGCCCCGGCTTTCGGTGAACTTCAGGCCCGCGCGCGGAGCGGAGACCTTCAACGTTGCCCTCTATCGGTCCCAGGACCAGCCCCAAATCAGCTTTGAGCTGACCAGGGCCACTCTCTTGCATCGGCTGATGGCCCATAGCCGGTCGGTCCCCGCCGAGGAGGCGCTGGCGGCGGCGGAGGCCGCTCCGCAACCGGCCGCACCAGCATTCGACATCATTCGCTCTCCGGACCAGCTTGCGGGCGCCTTCCGGCAGGGTCTCTTGGGCACGGCTGGCGAATTCCGCGCGGTGAACGGCGCACTCGAGACCCCCAACCTGTCGAAAGGGGCGGCCTTGACGGCCCTGATCACCGCACGCCGCCACGATGAGGAAACCCGCGCGGGAGCCGGATGGATCGGCGGACGATTGACGCTCGAGCTCACGGGAGACAACGCCTCCGTCGGCGTCCTCTTGGGACGAAACCGCTCGCGGCTCTTGCCGCTCCCCAGCATCAAGGTCGCGCGCATCGATGGCCCAACCAAAGCGACCATTTCATTCAGACTGGCGGTCAAGCGCCCGGCCTGCGCGTTGACACTGACGTGCCTCGGCGCCGCAGACAAACTGCGAATCGAAGCGCCACATATCGTTTTCAAGGCTCTCGTCGACTGACAACGCAGGCTCCGTCAGGGACGGCGGCTGCACTCATCAACAGATCCCTAACAAATCGTTAACAGCCAGGCACTCGGACTCTCAACACCGTCCGTTAAGAGACGTTAGTCCGATGCGCGACGTGGTATATTGCTCGAGCGATTCGACAGTTGCGAATCTCGGTACCGGCGTCTCCCGAAACCATTCGGATGCACTGCATCCAAGGGTCATTAGCCATGACGCCGGGCACCGACACGGGTTTTTCCCGCCGCAGTCGCAACAGTTCAATGCGCATCCTGATGCTCGCGAGCAATACGTGCGTGAGCGATGCACGCGTCATCAAGGAAGCCGAGGCGCTTGCCGAAAAAGGGCACGCCGTCTGCATCCTCGCTCATTGGAAGCCCGAGACGCCCGGCCGGGAAATCCGGAACGGTGTCGAGTACCGGCGCCATGCCCTGACACGCCGTCTGCAAAGAGCCATGAGCAAGCCGATGTACGAGCGAGCTATGGGAGAAAAACGGGCCTCTGGAACGCTCGCTCTTGCGATCAATCAAGCGCGCCGGGCAGCTGCCTGTGCCAAGAATCTACTGGTCAACATTTCGAGCGGAACGGGCGCCCTGCTCCTGCGCCACGCCCGCGCCTACACCGATGCGGGCACTCGCTGGGCCCCCGACGTCGTGCACGCACACGATCTCCCGACGCTGCTCGCGGGCGTTCGGATCGCGCGTCGAACAGGTGCGCGGCTTATCTACGATTCTCATGAGCTCGAGATCGGGCGAAACGGCAACTACAGCCGCTGGGAGAAATTCATCCGCGCCATATCAGAGCGCGCGCTGATCGGGCAGACTTCGAGTGTCATCACGGTTTGTGACAGCATCGCCGACTTTCTGGCCGGTCACTACGGCATCGCGCGCCCCATTGTCGTGCACAATGCACCGATTGCGCCGCGCGTGGTCCATGACGAGAGGGACCATGTCCGCAGCCGTCTTGGACTTTCCGCGGACGTACCGGTTGCCGTTTACGTCGGCAGCGTAACCATCAACCGGGGCGTCGAGCAGTCGATCGAGGCGCTTGCCGAATTGCCCGATCTCCACCTCGCGTGTGTGGGGCCGCGAAACGCGGGTACCGAGCAGCGCGCGCGAACGCTGGCCGCGGAGCTCGGCGTCTCCGCGAGGCTCCACTTCATCGACCCCGTGCCGCACGACCGGGTGACAAGCTTCATCCGCTCGGCCGACGTGTCGCTGGTGCTCGTGCAGAATGTGTGTCTCAGCTACCGCTTCTGCTTCCCGAACAAGCTGCTCGAGAGCCTTCTTGCCGGCGTGCCGGTGGTGGCGGCGCGCCTCGACGAGCTGACGCGCATGGTGAAGCGGACGGGCGGCGGCCTCATCGTCGACGAGACGAGCCCGGCTTCCATTGCCGCGGGCATTGCCGAGGTTGTGCGCAACCGGGAGGCGTTCGCGCCCGGCGCGCATTCGATCGAGTGGCTGAGATCCCATTTCGGCTGGGAGCACCAGAGTCGCAAGCTGCTCGATCTCTACGAGCGGCTGTCGACGCCCGCACCAAAGCCGCAGGGCCTGGAGGAGGCTGCGTCCTACCTCGAGATCACGCACGCTCCGCAATAGCGCTTGACCGAGAAATCACCGCAGAGGTGCCGCAAAGAGCCGCGGCGGCCGGGATGTGTTCTGCTGATGTGTTCTGCCGCTCTTGACCCCCTCCTGGCGATGCCGGATAACCCACGACATTCGAAGGCCGAGGGAGCACCCAGCAGGCATGCGGAACGCCATTCCTGACCCCATCTTCGTGCGCGGCATGAGCCGCTCGGGCGGCACACTGCTCGTCACTCTCCTCGATGCGCATCGCGACATTGCGATGAGCTACGAGCTCTATCCAACGCTGCTCGAGGACGCCGCTTCCGTCGATCTTGCCTCCCTGTCGCGCCGGCTCAAGAGCCGCTGGACCAAGCTCCGGCTCGATTCGATGGTGTCGCACCGCGGCCTTCGCACATTTCTGGCAAGGTGCGATCGCGGCGGGCTCAGCCTCGCCGAGATCGGCCGGAACATCGACAGGCTCCTTGCCGAAGGCCTCGACCTCTCGACCGTGCGCGGGCGCCTGCGCCTCATCGAGCTCATCGGCCTTGAGAAGATGTCGAAGTCGGGAAAATCCCGGTGGGGCATGAAGTGCAACAACAGCTACGAGGACTATGCCGCCTACTGGGCGCGCCCCTGCTTCCTCAACATCATCCGGGATGGCCGCGACGTGCTCGCGAGCCAGCTCAATACCGGAAGCTTCAACAAGAGCCCCGGTGAGGTGGCCGCCGGCTGGGTCGCCACCCAGCGGCGTTTCGAAAGCTTCATGAGGGAGCCCGGAGTACGCGCGAAATTCGTGCGCTACGAGGACCTGACGTCCAATCCCGAGCCCGTGCTCAGAGACATCCTTGCCTTTCTCGAGCTCGAGTTCGACCCTGCGACCTTGCAGCACGAAAAGCTCGATCTCACGGTGTTCAAGGCTTCGCATCTCTCGAAGCAGCGGATCACCCAGGGTATCGACACGACAAAGATCGGGCGCTGGAGGCGGGATCTCTCGCCGGAGCAGCTCGGCGAGTTCATGGCGGTGGCCGGCAACGATCTTGTCCACTTCGGCTATACCGCTTGAGGCGCCACCATGCTGACCGACCCGAAGGAGATTGCCATCATCGCCGGCGCGCGTCAGAAGAACGTGCGCGATCCGCGGCGCTCGCGTGAGCATTTTCACCGCATTCTCGAAGACTTCTTCGCAGGCGTGCCGCTCGGCGGACGCTATCTCGACATGGGTCCCGGTCAGTACGACTTCGGTATGCTCGTGCGGGAGGAGGGCGGACACTGCTTCGGCATCGACAATGATCCTGCCGTCATCGCGCTCGGTGCCTACAAGGGATTCGAGACGCGCCAGATGCGCATTCAGGAGCTCGTTTCCGAGGGGCTGGGTCAGACGTTCGACGGCGTCTTCAACAAGTTCACGCTCAACGCATTCTGGGACCACGAGACGCCGGGAGCGCACGCGGCGCTCATCAATGCGATCGTGCGTCACATGAGCCCAGAGGCCTGGGCCTGGATCGGCCCCTGGAACGGTGTTCCGAAGCAGTCGCCGCTCGCGCCGCATGACATCCTCCGCCTGCTCGGAGAGCAGCGCGTCCAGTTCGAGCATCACGGATTCACCACGTGCATTCTCTCCGACGACGAGGCGCGCCACTACGGAATTCATGGCTCTGTCGCCAACAATGTCGTATTCCTGAAAAATCTCGTGTGGCGGCGAAAGCGCTAGAGCGTTTTCCGCCTGATGTGAACCGCACGACCGTAGGTCTGGGTCAAGCGTAGCGCGACCCAACATCTCACGGCGTGCACTAAAGTCGTTGGGTCGCGGCCCGCTGAAGAAGCGGGCCTTGACCCAACCTACGTGGAAAGCGCTCAAACCTGATCCATGCAGCAAGACACGACCGATCCAGTCCAGCGTCACGCCGCTCCCGGGGCCGCACCCGAAAGCCAGGGCTCCTTCGAGGAAACGGGCAATGCCTACTTTCCCGCCTCCTATGTGCGCGGTTTCTTGAATTTCATCCGAGACCGGCCGGCAGACATCTCCGTTCTCACCTATCATCAGTTTCCCTGGGTCGACGGCGACGACATGGCGGCGGGCTATCCCGGGGAGCATGCGGCCTGGAGGAAGGGCCTCGCCTCGGGACGGTTCGACCGGACCAAGGCCCACATCGTGCTCCATTACGACGTCGACAGCGTGCCGCTGCGCACCTTCAATCTCCTCAGTGCACAAGCCCACCGCGGTCTTCCGGCGGCGGTGATGATCTTCAACCGGCGCGTCGACCGCCGCCATCTCAAGGCCACCGGCGAGGTTCGCTTCACCGATTACGAGATCGATGACGCTCTACTCAAAAGGCTGGAGGGCGAAGGATTCGTCGTCGGCTATCACTGCAATGCCTATGAGCAGGCGCCGTTCGACGAGCGCCGCGCGCTCGAGATCTTCGACGCTGACGTCCGCGCGCTGCGCGCACGCTTCAATGTCAGGATCTTTTCCGCTCACGGCGGCGCCGCCGGTCCGGACGGGCGCAACAATCGGGACCTGCCGATGCATCCGGCATGGCAACACGAGCTCTATTGGGTCCACAACGGACACACGCCCCATTTCGATGCCGGGTTCAGCGACGGAGGACACAACTCGCCACAGCGTGACCCTGCTAGGCGCGATCTCCGGGACTTCGTCGCCCGGCTCCAGCCCGGGAAGCGCTATCGCGTGCTCCTCCACCCGCAATATTACTCAGAGCAGTTCTTCCGCTCGCGGCGATACAGCGGAACACCTTGGTACGATCAAGTCATCGCCATGGCCGAGCAGGGCCAGCACGAGGGGCTCTGGAGCGAGGTCAGGCTCGGCGCGCCTCGCAGCGTCATGAAAGCCAGGTATCTGGGAGCCCGCAAATTGCTCGGTCGCATCAAGCGGCGCTTCCTCACAGGCCGAGCGGATTGAGCCCGACTTATGGGCCAGAACGCCGGCCGCGGGCCAGCTATCGGAAACGACCGCCCTTCTCGAGAACCTCGATCTTGTATCCGTCGGGGTCTTCGATGAAGAAGAAGCGGCCGAAGGGCTCTCCGTTATGGGTCATTTCCATGATGTCTTTGGGAGCGAGGCCAAGAGCCTTGATGCGTGCGTGCTCACGCGCCACGTCATCGACTGCGAAGGCAACGTGTCCGTATCCACTGCCCAGCTCGTAGGGCTGCGTGCGGCCCTTGTTGACGGTCAGCTCGACCTCGAAGTCAGCATCCGGGCTGCGCAAATAGATGAGAGAAAAATCGGGCCATTCGTATCGGCCGGCAACGGCGAGCCCAAAGCACTTGGAGTAGAAGTCTACCGAGCGCGCCGCGTCGAGCACGCGCACCATCATGTGGATCGCCTTGGCCATAGTCCCTTGCTCCGACGCAATTCTTGCCAGATAGGAGGAAAAGCGGAGGTTAGGCAACCTTTTCGGCCAGCATGGCCTGCGGACGTGCCGCGCCGTCCATCAGGCAGTCGAGCGAGACCATAATCAGCATGCCATCGACCTTTGTAATGAGGCCATTGAAAAACGGATTGCGCCTCGAAGAATCGGTCTCCGGGACAGGTGCCATCTCTGCTGCCGCCGCTTCGACGATGTCGCAGACCTCGTCGACGAGAAGTCCCGTGAGGCGCCCGGCAATCGACACGATCACGATCGCATGGCCCCGACTCAGCTCCGTCATCCCCTGGCCGAACCTCGAGCGCAGATCGCACACAGGAACGATGGTCCCCCTGAGATTGATGACGCCTCGGACGAACTCAGGCGCACCGGGCAATGGCGTAATCGTGCTCGTGACCCTGATCTCGCGGACGGACATGATATCGACGCAATACCTCTGATCGCCGATCCTGAAAGCAACGAATTGCCCTCTCTCGCCGGCACTCTCATCCGACGCCGCCAGGCCGTAGCTGCGTTCCCCGATCATGCTACCCGTGCTCCCGTTTCATGCTGAATGATGCGTTGCCAGAAACTGGCCTGCTCACGATGTGCTGAAAGCTCACAGATGGCGGTCACGTCGAGAATGAATGCGACTGCTCCATCGCCGAGAATCGTCGCCCCCGCGATCCCTGGCACCTCGCCGAAGTTCTCGCGAACACTCTTGATGACGACTTGCTGCTGGCCGATGATCTCGTCGACGGCCAGTCCGGAGACCATGCCCCCCTCCGCCTCCACGAGCACGACGCTGAGCCGGTCTCCGCGCGGAAAAGCACCGGTCTCGATGCCAACAACCTCTTCGAGCGCCACGATGCGCGTCTGCCGGCCGCGGACATTGATGACCTGGCCGGAGCCGGGGATGGAGCGGAGGTCCCTCCGCGGCACGACCTGGCATTCAACGACGTTCGACAGCGGCAAGAGATAGCTCTCCCTGCCGCAGCGCACGACCATCCCGTCCATGACGGCCAAGGTCAGAGGCAGAGTGATCGTGGTCGTCGTGCCCTTGCCGGGCTCGGAACGCAGCAAAATGCGCCCGCCGAGGCGTTGGATGTTCCGCTGGACGACATCCATTCCGACGCCGCGTCCGGAGAGGTCCGATATCGACTCTGCGGTGCTGAACCCGGGCATGAGAATGAGGCCGAGGATCTCCTCGTCGCTGAGCTCCGCGTTGACGGGGACGAGCTTTTGCCGCACCGCCTGCTCACGGACCCTCATCCGGTCGATGCCGCGGCCATCGTCGCTCACTTGCACGATGATCCGGCCGCCACGGTGGGTCGCCGAGAGGGTCACGGTGCCGGTGGCCGGCTTGCCCGCCGCCAGGCGCTCCTCGGGCAACTCGATGCCATGATCGATGGAGTTGCGAATGATATGAATGAGAGGATCGCTCAGCTCCTCGATAATCGTCTTGTCGATTTCGGTCTCCTGGCCGGACATCTCAATCGCAACCTTCTTACCGGTCTGCTGCTCGAGCTCGCGGACCACGCGAGGCATGCGGGCAAAAATCGAGCGTACCGGCTGAGCCCTGATGGCCATCACGCTATCCTGCAGAGTCCGTGTGTGCTGGAGAAGCTGGGTCAGCTCGCGAAACAACTTGGGATTCTCGTCGATCAGAGCCTGATCGATCTGCTGCAGGACCATCGCTTGCGAGATGGCAATCTCGCCGACGAGGTTGACGAGCCGGTCGACGCGATCAAGCTCGACGCGGATGGATGAGGCTCTCTGATTTTGCGATTGGGTCGTCTTGGCCCGAGGCCCGGCGCGGGCGGCCGCATTCCCCTCGCCTCGCTGCTGAGGAGCGGACATCGCACCCTCTGCGCCTCGAGGAGCGTCGCTCAGAGGCGGGACGGCCTTCACTCGCTCTAAAGGCTGCTCGGCCTCCTGGTGCGCGCGCACGACCATGAATTCGAGATCTGAGCTGCCCTTGACGAACTCGAACACGTCCATGACATCGTCCCACGACCTCGTGGTCTCGATCTCGAGCACCCAACTCAGAAACAGGGTCGAAGTATCGAGCGCGTCGATGGGCGGCAGCCGGGAGGTGTCGGCCGTGACAGTGACCGTGCCGAGAGCCTTGAGCTCCCTCACGATGCGCAGCGGATCGATGCCGCGCTTCAAGAGGCCTGGATGAGGACGGAACACAATCCTGAAGACACCTGCGGAGGCTGGCGTTGGCTCGAGCGCTCCCTGTTCGCGGCTTAAGGCGCCGAGATCTGTGTCGAGGCTGCTTGCTCCACCGCACGCCTCCGAAACCAAGGCCGTGAGATCGCTGGCCATGCCGGCTTCGAATCCAGGCGCGAGGGGCTCGCCACGACGAAATGAGTTTACGAGCTCGGCAAGAACGTCACAGGCAAGCAAGGTCCTGCCGACGACACTTCCGTCGGCAGAGAGTGTTCCGCGCCGCATCAGGTCGAGAGCCGACTCGAACAGATGTGCAAAACCGACGAGGCGCGCATAGCCGAACATGCCAGCGCCGCCCTTGATTGAATGCAGCGCCCTGAAGGCCGCATCAACCTCTTCGACATTCGAGCCGTCCTTCTCGAGTGCGGACAGGTGGCTCTCGAGCTTCGACAAAAGCTCGTCACATTCCAGAAAGAATGTTTCCCTGAACTGCTCGAGCGTTTCCATATTCGTTCACCGCCCCGCCTGGGCCTTCTGAACCCATTCAGTTGACGAGCCGGTTGACGACCTTGATCAGCTCGGACGGCTCGAATGGTTTCAGCATCCAGCCTGTCGCGCCTACGTCGCGGCCCATCTGCCGGCAGTCCTCCGAGTCTTCCGTCGTCAGGAACAGGATCGGCGTGAACGTGAACTTCGGGTTCACTCTCACCCTGCTCACGAACTCGAATCCGCCCATTTGATACATGTTGAGGTCGCTGATGATCATGTCGACCTCTTCGGTTTCGAGCAGCTTGAGACCCTCGACGCCGTGACTTGCCTCGATCACCTCGTAATGCGCGTCGCGCAACGTGGCGGACGTGATGTCACGAATTGTCGGCGAGTCGTCGACAATCAGAATGCGCATGGTCAGCTCTCCAGTGTGCATTGCGTAAGGATCGGCGAAAGGCCCAGGTCCTCCAATCCCGTGAGAAGCGCTGCAGACGGACGCCAAAGGATTGCCTTCTCGCCTGCCCCAGCGACGGTCAGGATGAAGGAGGCCAGAACCTGGAGGCCGCCGGCGGATACCTTCTCGACGGCGCTGGCATCCAGCACCGGCAGCGGCCTTGCGGCGGCGCTCTCGGCGAGCCTCTGCTTCAAAGCGAGCGCCTCGCGCATGTCGAGGAAGCGGCCGAGATCGACCCGGCCAGGACCCGGCGCGCGCAACTGGAACGCGGCGTTGGCGCCTTTGGATTTTTGGCTCGCAGGAGCGCGCCGGCTGCGTTTCGAGCGTGCCGCCGTCGCCGTGGGCTCGTCACGATGCTGTGGCTTGTCGTCGGTCATGGTGGGCTTCGCGTCTCAACCCCGGCTCGAGGGCTAGAACTCTTTCCACTCGTCGTCGGCTGCGCTTTCGGCAGCCTCGATTGACGGGGCATGCGCAAGGGCGGCGCCCGCTGTCCGTCTCGGCGCGCGCAACTTTCTCTCGAGCAGAGATTGCTGCCGCCGCACCATGTTCTTCTCGACGGCGCGAGGCGGTGCAGGTTTCGCCCGCTCCAGATTGATTTTTTCCGTGCTGAACACTTTCACCGCCGTCTGCAATCCCTCGATCTGAGACCGCGCGTTGTGAAGAGCACTGTTCGTCTCCTGAACGAGCCCGGCGTTCTGCTGGGTCGTCTCGTCCATGCTGGCGACGGCTCTGCTGATCTGATCGATACCGGTTGCCTGCTCCTGGCTCGCCGCCGCGATCTCTGCCACCAGCTCGGCCACCTTCTTGACGGACAGCACGATCTCCTTGAGTGACCTCCCCGCCTCCTTCACCTGCGAGACACCTTCGCCGACGTTGGTATTGGAGTTGGCGATCAGTACCTTCACGTCCTTCAGCGCGACGGCGGACCGCTGAGACAGTGCCCGCACCTCGTTGGCAACGACGGCAAACCCCTTGCCGGCCTCGCCGGCGCGAGCCGCCTCGACGGCAGCATTGAGCGCAAGAATGTTGGTCTGGAAGGCGATCTCCTCGATCAGGGTAACGATCTCCGTGATCTGCTTCGACGACGATTCGATCTTGTCCATCGCGGTCACGGCTTTGCCGGTGACGTCGCCGCCTCGCATGGCAAGCTCGCGTGCCGTAGCGGCAACTTGGCTCGCCTCCTGACAATTGCTCGCGTTCTGACGCACGGTAGCAGCCATTTCCTCGATCGAAGCCGAGGTTTCCTCGAGCGACGAGGCCTGGGCCTCGGTGTGCTTCGAGAGATCGTCGGCAGCATCCAGAATGCGGTCCGTGCCGTACCTGATCTCCTCGGAATTGCGCATGATGACCGTCATCGCTTCGAGGATCTTGTCGGCGGCCTCGTTGAAGGCCCGTCGTATCGGCTCGTACTCCTCGATGTACTGGGTTTGGAGCCGGTGATCGAGGTCGCCCGACGAGAACTTCGTGAGACCATCGGTAAAAGTGCTCATGAAGACGTTGTGAGCATCAACATAGTATTTGTCCTGCGCCTCCTTCTGCCGGCGCTCCTCGACGACGATCTCGAGCGCCTTGCGGGCCTCCTCCTCGTGCTCGCGATTCTCGAGAATGGTCTCGCGGAACGCAGCGATCGAGCGCGCCATCACGCCGATCTCGTCCCGACGCTCCGTGCCCCCGATGACGACACCCGTATCCCCCCGGGACAGAGCGACAATCGTCCGAACCTGGTCCCTGAAAGGATTGAGCACGCCCGCGAGGAGGACGCCCGAAAGCACCGCGACGCCGAGAATCGCCAGCAGCGGAATGGCGAATGCAATGCCCGACAAAGTGCCGGTGTCCAGCGCCGTCTTCTTTTTTATGTTCTCGAGCTGATCGCCTACCGAGTCCAGGGCCTTGGCGAGCTCGTCGAATCTTTTCTCGTAATCGGCAAGAGCCGCCACAGCAGTCCCGCGGTCGATGAGCGCGGCATCGACGATCCGTCGCGCCGCGTTCTGGTATTCATCGAGCGGTCCGGAAACGCCGTTTAGCGCCGCGACGATCTCTGGCGGCAGCGACATCGCCGCGTTCGCCTCACGGGTCTCCTTGAACACCTCGAAGTAGTTCGCCAAGTCTGCCCTGATCTCATCGGCACTCATGCCCGTTTGCTCTGCCGCAAAAGCTGAGTACACGACGCTGCGCACGCCGTCATGCGCCATGTCAGCAACGGTGTGATTTCGCTGTGCTGCCCCAATCGCGGACGTCACTTGCAGCCTGCCTTCAAAGCCGGATAGAGCCACCCGCATCGCGACTCCGCTGCACAAGGCGAACAATATGGACAGCGCACATGCCGCGATGACCCGGCGGCGGATGGTGGTCGTCGACTGCTCTTGCATCGTTCTCATTCCCTCGGTCCACATCAGGCGAACCGGTACAGCGAAGGTCTCGATACCCGGCTCGAGCAGAACTTGCCCGGCGGATGCACGCCGGAATTGAGAACCACTTCGGTTAAGGAACGAATATCAACTTGCTGCAAATTCTATTTTTTCCGCCCGGCAATAAAGGAAGCGCCGCAATTTACAATTGTGCAATGGAGGTAATCAAGCGATTAAGGGGAAGTATATACGTGACGTACTGCGGCGCGGCCTCTCTTCGGGATTCATGGCCAGACCTGTCAGCCATGCCTTCGCAGTGCCCCGGGAACTCTTCGCCCTGCGTGCTAGAGAGCCCAACGAATCATGTTTGATTGGCCCTGAGAGGTTTTATGACCCTTGGGAGCCGGACATGCCGCGGATCGCCCGCAGGTACATCGAAAGCATCTTCTATCTCTACCCGAGCGCAGAAGACGCCTTAGCCGGTGAGGAGGCCGGCGGAACGGGCGTGCTGATTGGGGTGGATATCCCTCAAGGGGCTGGTTTCATCGTTCTGGCTGTGGCGGCTCGTCATACCGTCCATAAGCACGGCTGCTCCGTCATTCGGTTCAACACGCGCGACGGTAAGGCCGATGCAATTGATCTCGATTCTGTCGAATGGTTCGAACATCCGGATGGCGATGACCTCGCGGTCGCGTTCGTCCACCCCGATCCTGGCCGTCACGTGTTCAGCTTCATTCCGGCATTGCAGTGCGTGAACCGAGGCCACGTCGAACGTGAGAGCGTGGGGCTCGGCGACGAGGTGTTCATGGTTGGCCGGTTCGTGAACTGCGACGGCGACCTCATCAACGTGCCATCGGTTCGCTTTGGCCATGTCAGCATGATGCCGATCGCGATCGAGCATGAAGACACGCCAACGGGGGTTCAGGAGAGCTTCGCTGTTGAGATGCTGTCCCGACCCGGCTACTCGGGCTCTCCCGTGTTCGTCTGGCGCGGCCCGTGGGATACCGCGACCGGTATGTACTCGATCAATGGCGCGGACGACCACATTGTCCGCTTGCTCGGTATCAATTGGGGGTTCGTCTCCGAACACGCCGAGGTGAGGGAAAAGACGATCCTCGCCTCGTTGCCCCAGGTTGAAAGGTCGGTAAAATACGTTAGCCAGAACACCGGATTGAACGGTGTGGTGCCGGCGTGGCGGATCATCGACCTCTTGGAGAGTCCCCAGGTGAAGAAGCGCATCGTTGAAGAAGCCCGAGCGAGTGTGAAGAAGAAGCGCGGCGGGGCTGAGCTGGCCTCGGCGGCCGGAAACCAAAGGCGGTTCGAGGAAGCCGTTACCAACCTGCTCAAGACGCCGCCGAAGCCGCATAGGGACGAGCCTCAGCGGGGGAAGAAGAATGAGGGCTAGGCGGGCCGGTTCGACGCCTCCATGTCCGGAAGCGTCGGGCCTTCTGCTTCATCGATTTTGGTTCAGTCAGTCAGCAATACGTGAGGCGCTTGCCACCAACGCCCTTGAGGGCATTGTTCGCACGCTGCGTGTCATCGATTTCCAGCGCCATGCGGTTGTTCCAGCGGAACGCGACCTCGGACACGTAGCGCTGCAAGTGCTGCTCTGAAACCGCGTGGTGCGTGCCGTACATCTGGCGTTTCAGGATGGCGAAGAAGCTCTCGGCGGTGTTGACGTGGCTCTTGCCGTCCTTCGAGACGTACTCGCCAGCCGAGTGATTGACGCTCTCATGCGAGGCAAACTCGCGTCCGAGCCAATAGTAGGTCAAACTATCGTCGGTCTTGAGATGCGACTTGCGGCTGGCCTGCGTGACCAGAACCTCGCGCACGGTCTTGGCGGTCACATCGGCAACGTGCTTGGCGCGCAGCTCGCCGCCACGCTCGACTAGCGCCACGACAGGGCGCTTCGGCGGGATCGGCTTGCCCTTGTGAACATTCTTCGCCTTGCCGCCGACGAACGTCTCGTCCGCCTCGATCGTCTTGCCGCCGCCTCCGATCGGTCCCTGCGATTTTGGGGCTGGCGTCATCGCTTCGCGGATGCGATGGCACATGAACCACGCGGTCTTGTAGGTGAGCCCGAGCGTGCGATGGATTTGGTGGGCGCTGATGCCCTTCTTCGACGACGTGACGAGGAAGGTCGCCAGCAGCCACTTGTTGAGCGGGATTTTCGACTTCTCGAACACCGTGCCGACGGTCACGGTGTAGGGCTGCTCGCAGGCCTTGCACTTGTAAAGGCCAGGGCGCGTGCTCTTGCCGGCGAGCTTGGTCGCCTCGTGCTTGGCGCCGCAGTGCGGGCACACGGGGCCTTCGGGCCAGCGCTGTGACTCAAGGTATTCGCGGGCCTTCTCGGCATCGGCGAAGATCGGATTGGTCAGGTCGATCATGGGTCGCTCCCCTTGACTGTCTGACCTCAATATATGTCAGCGTTCGCGGTATGTCAAGTATACACTTCCCCGATTAAGAATAAAAAGCCTCAATCGCGAGCAGAGCCTTCGTTACTAAATGAGAAAGCGTCCAGGTACGAGAACGCTACCCTCGGCCGATGAGCGGCATCTTCGTCGCCATCAGGGTCATGAATTGAACATTGGCCTTGAGGGGCAGGTTGGCGATGTAGAGAACCGCCTCGGCAACGTGAGCGACTTCGATCCTGGGCTCGCTCATGACCGTGCCGTTGGCCTGCAGAATGCCATCCGCCATGCGACTCGTAAGCTCGGTTGCGGCGTTGCCGATGTCGATTTGCGAGCAGGCGATGTCGTCGGCCCGCCCGTCGAGTGAGATCGACTTCGTGAGCCCGGTCAGGGCGTGCTTGGTGGCGGTGTAGGGGGCCGAGAGCGGGCGCGGCGAGATGGCCGAGATCGAGCCGTTGTTGATGATCCGGCCGCCCCTCGGCCGCTGCCGCTTCATGAGCCCCATCGCGGCCCGGGCGCAATAGAATGCGCCATTGAGGTTGACGTCGACGACCTTGCGCCAAGCCTCGAGCGGCATCTCGTCGAGGGGGAGAGGGGGGCCGGCGGTGCCGGCGTTGTTGAAAAGGAGGTCCAGGCGGCCGAAGGTCTTCTCGGTCTCGGCAAACAAATGCGCGACCGAAAGGGGATCCGCCACATCCGCCGGCACGGCAAGCGCCCCGCCCCCGGCTGCGCCCAGAAGCGCTGCGGTCGTTTCGAGCTCCGCTGTCCGCCGCCCGGCAAGCACGACTTGGTACCCGGCCCCTGCGAGGGCAACTGCGACCGCCCTGCCGATGCCGCTGCCGGCACCGGTCACGAGCGCGACCCTGTATGGCTTCTCCTTCTGTTCCGTCCGATTCTGCTCCGCCATCGTGCCTGCCTACCCAGTCGCTCAGTCAAGCATCTCGTGGCGGAAAGATCCGCCGGACCGCCAGCGCAGGTCGAGAGTCGAGAGGGCGTCTCAGCGCGTCGGCACCGGCTTCTCGCCACGATAATCGTAGAACCCGCGTTGCGTCTTGCGGCCAAGCCAGCCCGCCTCGACATACTTCACCAGAAGCGGGCAAGGCCGGTACTTCGAATCGGACAGCCCCTCATAGAGCACCTGCATCACCGCGAGGCACGTATCGAGACCGATGAAGTCGGCGAGCTCGAGCGGCCCCATCGGATGGTGCGCGCCGAGCCTCATTGCCTTGTCGATGGCCTCGACCGTGCCTACGCCCTCGTAAAGCGTGTACACGGCCTCGTTGATCATCGGCAGAAGGATGCGATTGACGATGAAGGCCGGAAAATCCTCCGAGACGGCTGTGATCTTGCCGAGGCTCTCCACGAACTCCCGGGCCACTCGGAACATGTCGTCCTCGGTGGCGATGCCGCGGATGAGCTCGACGAGCTCCATGCGCGGCACGGGGTTCATGAAGTGCATGCCGATGAAGTGCTCCGGCCGATCGGTCGTCGCCGCAAGCCGCGTGATCGAGATGGACGAGGTGTTGGTGGCGATCAGCGCCTCTTTCTTGAGGCGCGGGCACAGGTCCTGGAAGATCTTGCGCTTCACCGCCTCATCCTCGGTCGCCGCCTCGATGACGAGATCGCAGTCGGAGAGCCCGTCGAGGCTGCCGGCCGTCTTGATCCGCTTCATGGCGGCCTTGACGTCGGCCTCCTTGATGAGCCCCTTGGCAGCCTGTCTGCCGAGATTGCCCTCGATCAGAGCGACGCATTTCTCCATCGCTTCCTTACGAATGTCGTTGAGGCACACGTCGAAGCCGCCGAGCGCCACCACGTGTGTTATGCCGCTGCCCATCTGCCCGGCGCCAATGACGCCGACCTTCCTGATGACCGGAGCCGCCTTGGCGGCCGGTTTGGCCTTGACCACCGTTTTGACCGCAACATCCATGTTCGAATGTCCCTTGTCCTGATCGCTCCCGCCTCAACCGGCGGAGGGCGCGACGCTCCTGCGTCTTGAGTTCAACGACCCGCTTTGGCGAGCTCCGCCTCGAGCTCGGGAAGCGCCTGGAACAGATCGGCCACCAGGCCGTAGTCGGCGACCTGGAAGATCGGCGCCTCTGCATCCTTGTTGATGGCCACGATGACCTTCGAATCCTTCATTCCGGCGAGATGCTGGATGGCGCCCGAAATGCCGACGGCGACATAGAGCTCCGGCGCGACCACCTTGCCGGTCTGGCCGACCTGCCAGTCGTTGGGCACGAAGCCCGCGTCGACGGCCGCACGCGACGCACCCATGGCGGCGCCCAGGCGGTCCGCAACGGGCTCGAGGTACTTCTTGAAGTTCTCCGCATTAGCCATGCCGCGGCCGCCGGAGATGACGATCTTCGCCGCCGTGAGCTCCGGCCGGTCGGACTTCGAGAGCTCGGCGCTCGAGAAGCTCGAGATGCCGGCGGGAGCCGGAACCGAAACACTCTCGATCGTAGCCGAGCCGCCTTCCGAAGCAGCGGCAAAGGCCGCCGTCCGCACGGTGACAACCTTCTTGGGCTCGGTGCACTGCACGGTCTCAACAGCGTTGCCTGCGTAGATCGGGCGCTCGAACGTGTCGGACGACACGACCTTGGTGATGTCGGACACCTGCATCACGTCGAGAAGAGCGGCCACGCGCGGCATGATGTTCTTGCCGGATGCCGTCGCAGGAGCCACGAGCGCACCGTAGCCGCCAGACAGCGCCATGATCACGCTCGCCACCTCTTCCGCCAGACCGTTCGCAAGATGGGGCGCGTCGGCCAACAGCACTTTCGCGACGCCATCGAGCTTCGCCGCGGCTTCCGCAGCCGGGCGGCCGTTGTGGCCCGCAACGAGAATGTGGATGTCGCCGCCCATCGCCTTTGCAGCGGTGAGCGCCTTGGCCGTGGCGCCGCCTAAGGCCGCATTCGTGTGCTCGGCGAGAAGAAGGATCGACATCAGATCACCCCCGCCTCGGTCTTGAGCTTAGCGACCAGCTCGGCCACGTCGGCGACCTTAACGCCGGCCTTGCGGACGGGCGGCTCCGCCGTCTTCAGAACCTTCAGTCTCGGCGCGATATCGACACCGAGTTCCTCGGGCTTCTTGACGTCGAGCGGCTTCTTCTTTGCCTTCATGATGTTGGGAAGCGAGGGATAGCGCGGCTCGTTCAAGCGCAAATCCGTGGTCACGACCGCAGGCAGATCGAGCTTCACGGTCTCGAGCCCGCCGTCCACCTCGCGCGTCACCGAAACGCTTCCCCCCTCGGGCGCCACTTTCGACGCGAACGTGCCCTGCGGCCATCCGAGGAGAGCGGCCAGCATCTGGCCCGTCTGATTGCAGTCGTCGTCGATGGCCTGCTTGCCCAGGATGACGAGATCGGGCTTCTCGGCAGCTACGATCGCCTTCAAGAGCTTTGCAACCGCGAGCGGCTCGACGATCGCGCTTTCGGGGGTCTCGATCAGGATGGCGCGGTCGGCTCCAATTGCGAGCGCCGTGCGCAGCGTTTCCTGCGCCTTGGCCCGACCGGCGGAAACGGCCACGACCTCGGTGGCCCCATCCTTCTCCTTGATGCGAACCGCCTCCTCGACGGCGATCTCGTCGAACGGGTTCATCGACATCTTCACGTTTGCGAGCTCGATGCCCGAGCCGTCAGACTTCACGCGAATTTTCACGGCGTAGTCGACGACGCGTTTGACCGCGACCAATATCTTCATGCCTGTGCTGCTCCCCAGCGCGCCGGATCGTCTTTTGCTCGTTGTTTCAGCGGATCAGGCCACGGCATTTGTGCAGCGCGAACGGCGGTGCCGTTCCGGTCTGCAAATGCCCTTATGTGCCGCCCCAACTCAGCCTGTTCGCAAGTGCGAAAACAAGCCTAGGGGCGGGCCTCACCCAAGTCAATGCGCTGAGCGGCAGCACGCAGCGGTGTTGTGAACAGGAGTTGTGAACAGCGTCGGCTTGGCTGGGGCTCCCTAACTGAAAAGCGGAACATCCCTGCGGCGGAAGAACACTATGAGAACCCCTCCGGCAACGAGCCCGCCGATATGGGCCCACCAGGCCACGGGACCGGCCTGCGGGATGAACACCATGACCACCTGCATCAGCACCCAAAGGCCCAGCGCGACCCAGGCATAGATGCGCAACGGAAAGATCCGGAACGCCAGCACCCAGACGCGCACGTTGGGATGGAGCATGAGGTAGGCGGCGATCACGCCGGCCACGGCTCCACTGGCCCCGATCAAAGGTGACTGGGAGGCCAGGTACTGATCGGCTTCGGTCGAGGCTGCCGCCGCTTCCACAGAGAGGCCCGAGCTCGCGCCGTTCACGATCATGGCGTGCACGAGCCCGGCAATGATGCCGCACAGCAGATAGAATGCGAGAAATCTCAAGTGCCCCATCGAGTCCTCGACGTTGTCGCCGAACACCCACAGAAACAGCATGTTTCCGATGAGGTGAAGCCAGCTCACATGGAAGAACATGTAGGTCAGGAGCGTCAGCGGCTCGGGAACGAGCTGGCTCGCCGCTCCAACGTCTTCCGCTCCAGAAGCCGCGGGCGTCGGGCCGAGGAGCTCGAACGGGACGAGCGCAAAGCCGGCGATCGCGCTCTCCTCCATGCCGGCCTGCTCGATCAGGAAGACCAGCACATTGAGCACGATCAGGCCAACCGTCACGTACTGGAAACTGATCGAGCGCAGCGAGTTCTCGTCGTGAAGGGGAACGAACATATCAGTCTTGCTCCTCGTGCGGGACTTGGCCCGGTCTATCTGTTCTGGCCGGGCACCCACGGCACGTCGGAGCGCCCACGATCGTTGACGTACCGGCTCGCGACGAAGAGGAAATCCGAGAGCCGGTTGATGTACTGCATCGCAGCCTGACTGACGGGCTCTCCCTCTGCCGAGGCCAAGGCGACCATGTCGCGCTCGGCCCGCCGGCACACGGTGCGGGCCACATGAAGCGCGGCTGCCGCCGGCGATCCGCCCGGCAGCACAAACGATTTTAAGGGCTTCAACTCGGCGTTCATCTCGTCGATCTCGGCCTCGAGCCGCAGAACCTGATCGGTCGAGACGCGCAGGGCCTCATGGTCCGGCTTCAAGCCGCCGCGATCGGGCATGCAGAGATCCGCGCCGAGGTCGAACAGATCGTTTTGGATGCGCCGCAATTTGGCGTCGACCCCGGCATGGCCGGAAAGATGAATGCGGGCTGCTCCGATGGCGGCGTTGGTCTCGTCGACCGTGCCGAAGGCCGCGATGCGCAGCGAGTCCTTCGGGACCCGCTCTCCCGTGCCGAGCCCAGTGGTCCCCGCGTCCCCCGTGCGTGTGTAGATTTTGTTGAGCTTGACCATCGCCTCGCGTTGTCCGCCGTGCTCCCCTGACCCGCCGGCCGCCTCTCTGACCTGCCGGATCGCTATCGAATGAGCGCGGCGAATGCCACGATGATGAGGACGGCTGCAAATTGCAGTCCCACGCGCCAGCGCATCAGCTTCTGGCTGAGATTGGGGCTCTTGCCCTGCATCATGACCCATAGGCCGGCGATCAGGACACAGAACACCGCCGCGAGTGCGAGCGTCGTCAGATGATAGAGGATGAAAGTCATGGATAGCTCTTTCGCCAGCGAGTGACGGAGGATAGAGATTCTGACCGCTTCCGGCAAACGAAACGCGGCCGGTGAGCCGCGGGGCCGCCGCAGAGGGCACTGAGACCCGGTACGGGACAAGGGTTTGGCAAGGGCCGTGAACGATAATTGCCGTATTTCTCATCGCTTAAGTGGCGTTGCCGCCGGCGGCGAGAGGCCGGTCCGGCCCAGGAGCTCGAACAGGGAAACCGTGGGATTGAGGTCTGCTTCCGCCACTGCCGCCCTGCTTGCCGCAGCGGGCCTCCTGTCGCTGGGCCTCACCTTGGCCGTGGCAGGCCCACCCGACGGCTCCAAGGCCCCCCCGGCCGAAGCCGCCATGTCGGCCAGCGACCTTCAGAAGGCGATCGAGGATCGCCGGCAGGAGCTCGAGGGCGTCAAGCAGAAAGAGCAGTCGCTGAAGGACAAGGAGCGAACGCTCCAGTCGGATGTCTCCCAGCTCGACACCGAGCGGGAGAAGCTCAATGCCCGCCTCTTGGAGACGGCAGCGCTCATTCAGAAGAGCGAAGGCCAGATGACGGCGATCGAAGGCCGCCTTGGCGAGCTCGAGGCACAGGAGAAGATCCTCCGCGGCTCGCTGAGCGAGCGGCACGGGGAGATCGCCGAGCTGTTGGCCGCGCTCCAGCGCATGGGGCGCAATCCCCCTCCCGTCATGATCACCAAGCGGGAGGACGCGCTCGAGATGGTGCGCAGCGCCATGCTGATCTCGTCGGCCTTTCCGCAGCTGCGCCGGCAGGCGGTGATCCTGTCCGGCAAGCTCGAGGATCTCACGCGGGTGATAACCGACATCCGCACCGAGGGCGACAAGCTCAGGGCGGAGACGAGCCGGCTTATCGAGATGAGAACCCGCCTTGCCGGTCTCATGGCCGAGAAAAAGCAATCGATTACCGAGCGTCAGGCCGAGCTCGGCCAGGTCCGCCAGGCCGCCGCCGAAATCTCTAAAAGCGCCAGCGATCTCAACGAGCTGATAACAAAGCTCGACCACGAGGTCACACGCAACACCGCGCTCGGTGCCTATGAGACCGAAGCCAAATCCACCGCCCCGCCCGCTGGCGCTGCCGCCGCTCTCCAAAGCGGCCATGCGCCACCGCAAGAGGGCAGCGGCGCTCCGCCCGGCGGCAAGCCGGCCGAGCTCGCGGCGCTGACCCCGCCGCCCAGGACCGACGGGCCGCCCGCCATCGAGCTGGCGCCGGCCGGCACCTCGCTGGTCCCGGGCAGCCCGGGCCGCATCAAGCCGGCCATTGCCTTTGCCGAGGCCAGGGGCAAGCTCCCCATGCCCGCCAACGGCAAGAGGGCCCTGTCGTTCGGCGAGAAGACGTCTTTCGGCAACACCTCCCAGGGCGTCGTGATCGAAACCCGGACCGGCGCCCAGGTCACATCTCCGTGTGACGGCTGGATCGTCTACGCCGGGGAATTCCGCAGCTACGGGCAACTCTTGATCATCAACGCGGGCGGCGGCTATCATGTGCTGGTCGCCGGCATGTCACAGATCGATGTTCAGCCAGGCCAATTCGTGCTCGCGGCCGAGCCCGTGGGTAGCATGGGCGGTCTGCCCAAATCGGCCCAGCCGGGGGCTGAAACCTCAGCTCCGGTTCTCTATGTAGAGTTTCGCAAGGACGGCGAGCCCGTCGACCCCGACCCCTGGTGGGTCGCCGGTTTTCAGAAGGTGCAAGGATGATGCGCAAAACCGACTTCGCGTTCTGGACGTTCCTCATGATGACCGGACTGGCCGGGCTTACGACCGTGCTCAACGTCGGGCGCACCTATTCCGCCACCTCCTCCAACTCAGATCTCTACCGGCAGCTCGATCTGTTCGGGGACGTGTTCGAGCGGGTGCGTTCCGATTACGTCGAGAAGCCCGACGACACGATGCTGATCGAGAGCGCCATCAACGGCATGCTGGCCGCGCTCGACCCGCATTCCTCGTACATGAGCCCCAAGAACTACCGCGACATGCAGGTGCAGACGCGCGGCGAGTTCGGCGGTCTCGGCATCGAGGTGACGATGGAGAACGGGGTCGTGAAGGTCGTCTCGCCCATCGACGACACCCCGGCCGCCAAGGCCGGCATTCAAGCGAACGACCTCATCACGCACCTCGACAACGAGCAGATCTCGGGCCTCACGCTCGAGCAGGCGGTGGAGAAGATGCGCGGGCCGGTCAACACGCCCATCACGCTGACCGTCGTCCGCAAGGGCAGAGACGAGCCGTTCGACGTCAAGATCGTGCGCGACGTCATCCGCATCAACGCCGTCAAGGCGAGCGCAGAGGACGACGTGGCCTACATCAAGGTGACGACCTTCAACGAGAAGACACACGAGAACCTGGTCAAGGCGATAGATCAGCTCAAGAAGGAGATCGGCGACAAGCTCAGGGGCTACGTCATCGATCTGCGTAACAATCCGGGCGGCCTCCTGGATCAGGCCATCGCTGTCTCGGACGACTTCCTTGAGCGCGGCGCCATCGTGCTGACCAAGGGCCGCAACAACGAGGAAACGACGCGCAATCAAGCGCATCCGGGCGAGGCGGTTGAAGGAAAGCCCGTGGTCGTGCTGATCAACGGCGGCTCGGCATCGGCGTCCGAGATCGTCGCGGGTGCCCTTCAGGATCACAAGCGCGCCACCGTGATCGGCACGCGCTCATTCGGCAAGGGCTCGGTGCAGACCATCATCCCGCTCGGCTCGAACGGGGCGATCCGCCTTACGACGGCACGCTACTACACGCCGTCCAACCGCTCGATCCAGGCCAAGGGCATCGATCCGGATATCGTCATCGAGCAGGAGCTTCCCGACGAGCTCAAGATCAAGACGCCGGAGAAGCCGCGCGGAGAGGCGAGCCTGCGCGGTCACCTCGCCAATCCGGAGAACGGCAAGGAAGGCGAGAAGAAGGAGGAGGAGTCGGGCTCCTCTGCATATGTTCCGAAAGAGAAGGAGAAGGACGCTCAGCTGCAGTATGCCTTGAGCTTCCTGAGAGGCACGGCGACGGGGCCGGCGGTGGCAAAGCCGGCCGAAGGGCCGTCCAACCCTGGCGCCAAGCCGGGCGAGAAGGACAGCGCCGTTCCCAATTGATCCCCGCATAACTGATTGAGGTGCATGGGAGGCGCCCCGTCGGGCGCCTTCTCAGTTTCTGAGAGAGACCGACAATGGGAGCATCCGAGCTCGGCTATCGCCCTTGCGTTGGCTTGATGGTGTTCGACCGGCGCGGCCTCGTCTGGATCGGCCGCCGGCCGGATGCCAAGAACAGTCCCGAGGGCGCCGGCACATGGTGGCAGATGCCTCAGGGCGGCATCGACCCCGGCGAGAGCCCGCGCGAGGCAGCCCTGCGCGAGCTTCATGAGGAGACCGGCATGAGGAGCGTGTCATTCCTGGCCGAAAGCGCCGGCTGGCATCACTACGACTTGCCAGAGGCCCTGCAGGGCAAGGTGTGGGGCGGACGCTACCGCGGCCAGAAGCAGAAGTGGGTCGCGTTGCGGTTCCTCGGCGAGGACAGCGAGGTGAACATCACCCCCGCTCGTGGCCTTGAGGCCGAGTTCGACATGTGGAAATGGGTGCCGATCGGCGAGCTTCCCGCGCTCATCGTCCCGTTCAAGCGGGCCGTCTACGAGGCGGTGGTTGCCGAGTTCGGCCCGCTCGCCAAACCGCTATGACTGGTCCTGGCCGCCACCTCTGACGCTGCCGCGGTTTGGCTGAACAATCGTCATACCCGCGCCAAAGCATTTTGCTGTAGTATAGAAGCTTGATTCGGCTGCACTTCTCAAAATGCAAGTCGTATTCGCGGATTTGCACAGATCATTCCCACGATGAAGCACGTCCAGGCTCCGACAGACGCCCGCCCGCTCGCGCTGCCCTACCGGCGCGCCGTCGGAATCATGCTGATCAACCGGCGCGGACTGGTCTGGACCGGCCGCCGGCTGCCGAAGTGGGCCGGCGACCGGGCTCTCCACATCTGGCAGATGCCCCAGGGTGGGATCGACAGGGGTGAGGCCCCCGAGCACGCAGCCTATCGCGAGCTCGAGGAGGAGACGAGCGTCACCAGCGCCGACATCGTGGCCGAGCACCCTGGCTGGCTCACCTACGAGCTCCCGCACGAGCTGCTCGGTGTTGCGCTCAAGGGGCGCTACTGCGGACAGCGCCAGCGCTGGTTCGCGATGCGGTTCTGGGGTGATGATTCGGAAATCGACATCAGGCCGCGCAATGGCTCGAAAGCCGAGTTCGATCGCTGGAGCTGGCGGCCCATCGACGAGCTGCCACAGCTGATCGTGCCCTTCAAGCGCCCGGTCTATGAGGCCGTCGTCACGGCCTTCTCGCGCTTCGCCCGCCCAGACTGATGTTTTTGCGGGTCAACCCGCTTTGCCGCTCAGCGCCTTGAGCTGCTCGACGGCACGCGCGGCAGCGGTCCGCGCCTCGTCGTCCTTGGCCTCCTCGAGCTCGCCCTCGGCGATCTCGAGCTCTCCGGCAATGCGCTCGCCATTGAGCTCGCTCATCTCGAACGCTTTCTCGGCCAGCACCGTGACCCGCTCCGCGTCGACCTCGGCAAAGCCGGACTTCACGAAGATCCTCGTCCTCGTGCCGCCGAGAGAGACGTCGATCGTTCCCGGTCGCAGCGTCGAGACCACCGGGGCGTGACCTGCCAGAATGGTCATGTCGCCTTCCGTGCCCGGCAGCAGCGCCTCGTCGGCATCCCCCGACAAGAGCACCCGCTCGGGGCTCACCAGCTCGAACTTGAACGTGCCTGCCATCTTGCGCCGTCCCTCGCCTCTGCCTCACGTGTGCAGGGGCGCCTCGGCGCCCCATCGCCTCAACTCTCGCCCTCGTCCCCGCCCGACTTGGCGCGAACCTCGTCCACCGTCTGCACCCGCGTCCCGCAAAACGGGCAGAAGAACAGCGGGTGGTCGACCATCCCTGGCTCGTCCTCGTCGATGTCGACGAGACCAACCGACAGGTAGAGAACGCCGTCCTCACCGATGGTGATGAGCGGCTCGAACTCCTCTCCGCTCATCGCATCCTTCAATTCGGCGCAGCACGAGCCGAATTTCGTACTGCCCGTCATGGACGTCCCTCCTCGTGCCGGTCCGGCCCCGCGCCGGACCTGCCGCGCTTAGTCCTACGCCGCCTCGGCCAGCTTCTCGGCCTTGGCGATCGCCTCCTCGATGGAGCCGACCATGTAGAAGGCGGGCTCCGGCAGATGATCGTAGTCGCCGTCGCAGAGGCCCTTGAACGCCTTGATCGTGTCGGCGAGCGGAACGAGCTTGCCCGGTGAGCCGGTGAACACCTCGGCGACGTGGAAGGGCTGCGACATGAAGCGCTCGATCTTGCGGGCGCGGGCGACCGTCATCTTGTCGTCCTCGGAGAGCTCGTCCATGCCGAGGATCGCGATGATGTCCTGGAGCGCCTTGTAGCGCTGCAGGATGGCCTGCACCCTGCGCGCGACCTGGTAGTGCTCCTCGCCGACGACGCGCGGATCGAGCATGCGCGAGGTTGAATCGAGCGGGTCGACGGCCGGGTAGATGCCCTTTTCCGCGATCGCACGCGACAACACGGTGGTGGCGTCCAAGTGGGCGAACGATGTGGCGGGCGCCGGGTCGGTGAGATCGTCGGCCGGCACGTAGATCGCCTGCACCGAGGTGATCGAGCCCTTCTGCGTGGTGGTGATGCGCTCCTGGAGCGCGCCCATGTCGGTCGCGAGCGTCGGCTGATAGCCGACCGCCGAAGGAATGCGGCCCAAGAGCGCCGACACCTCCGAGCCCGCCTGAGTGAAGCGGAAGATGTTGTCGACGAAGAACAGCACGTCCTGGCCCTGGTCGCGGAAGTGCTCGGCGACGGTCAGGCCCGAGAGGCCGACACGCGCGCGCGCGCCCGGCGGCTCGTTCATCTGGCCATAGACGAGGGCGCACTTGGAGCCCTTGGCCGAGCCGCCGTGCTTCTTGGGGTCCATGTTGACCTTGGACTCGATCATCTCGTGATAGAGGTCGTTGCCCTCGCGCGTGCGCTCGCCGACACCGGCAAACACCGAGTAGCCACCGTGCGCCTTGGCGACGTTGTTGATCAATTCCATGATGAGAACGGTCTTGCCGACGCCAGCGCCGCCAAAGAGGCCGATCTTGCCGCCCTTGGCGTAGGGCGCCAGGAGGTCCACGACCTTGATGCCGGTGACGAGGATCTGCGCTTCCGTCGCCTGATCCTGGAAGGTCGGCGCCGGCTGATGGATGGCACGCTTCGCCTTGGTGGTGATGGGGCCCGCCTCGTCGACCGGCTCGCCGATGACGTTCATGATGCGCCCGAGACATTCGTCGCCGACGGGCACGGCGATCGGCTGGCCAGTGTCGGTCACCTCCTGGCCGCGCACGAGGCCCTCGGTGCTATCCATGGCGACGGTGCGAACCGTGTTCTCGCCCAGGTGCTGCGCGACCTCGAGCACCAGGCGATTGCCGTGGTTCTTGGTCTCGAGCGAGTTCAGAATTTCAGGAAGATGCCCGTCGAACTGCACGTCGACGACCGCGCCCATCACCTGGCGAACCTTACCGATCTTGTTGGCCATTGCCCGTTCCTCGTTCTCTCGTTCGTAGGTTGGGTTAGCGCGAAGCGCGTAACCCAACAAATTCTCTCGCCTCTCGATGTTGGGTTACGCGGCTCGCGCCGCTAACCCAACCTACGTTCGTTCGCTACAGCGCCTCCGCACCGGAGATGATCTCGATCAGCTCCTTGGTGATGTTCGCCTGCCGCTGCCGGTTGTACTTGATCGTCAGCTTGTTGATCATCTCACCGGCGTTGCGCGTCGCGCTGTCCATGGCGCTCATGCGCGCACCCTGCTCGGACGCGGCATTCTCCAAGAGGCCGCGGAAGATCTGGGTCGAGATGTTGCGCGCGAGGAGATAGGACAGGACCTTCTCCTCCTCTGGCTCGTACTCGTAGACAGCCTCGGCACCGGCCTTGGCGTCCGAGCCCTTGGCTTCGGGAAGCTTGGCGGGGATGAGCTGCAGAGTGACCGGCTTCTGGGCAATCACGCTCTTGAACTCGGCGAAGTAGAGGGTCGCAACGTCGAACTCGCCGGCTTCGAACATGGCGAGCAGCTTCCGGCCAATGTCCTCGGCATTGACGAAGCCCACCTGACGCACACCGCGCAGCTCGACGCGCTCGACGATCGCCTTGCCGAGATCGCGCCTGAGGTTGTCGGCGCCCTTGCGGCCGACGGTCATGATCTTGACCGTCTTGCCCGCCGCGGTGAGCCGCTGGGCGTCCGCGCGAGCGAGCTTCGAGATATTGGAGTTGAAGCCGCCGCACAGGCCCCTCTCGGCGGTCATGACGACGAGCAGGTGGACTTGATCCTTGTCGGTGCCGACGAGAAGGGCCGAGGCCCCCTCGCGGTTGGCGCGGCGGTTCAAGTTGGCGAGCACCGCGTCCATGCGCTCGGCGTAAGGGCGCGCGGCGGTGGCGGCCTCCTGCGCACGGCGCAGCTTGGCCGCGGCCACCATCTGCATGGCCTTGGTGATCTTGCGCGTCGCCTTGACCGAGGCGATGCGGTTCCGAAGGTCTTTTAAGCTCGGCATTCGAGCATCCCAATTCCAAACCGGCCTCTGATCCCCTCTCCCCGCTTGCGGGGAGAGGGTTAGGGTATTCAGTTACGCCGCAAACCCTTTGGCGAACTTGTCGAGGAACTCGACGAGCTTCTTCTCGGTGTCGGCCGTGAGCTGCTTCTCGGCCGCGATCGAAGCGAGGATCGACGTCTCGTCGCGCAGGCTCGTGAGCAGACTGCTCTCGAACTTGCCGACCGCAGAGACGGGCAGCGGATCGAGATAGCCGCGGGTGCCGGAGAAGATCACCGCGACCTGCTCCTCCATCTTCAAGGGCGAGAACTGCGGCTGCTTCAGAAGCTCGGTCAGGCGCGCACCGCGCGCGAGCAGCTTCTGCGTCGCTGCATCGAGGTCGGAGCCGAACTGAGCGAAGGCGGCCATTTCTCTGTACTGCGCCAATTCGCCTTTGATCTTGCCGGCGACCTGCTTCATGGCTTTCGTCTGCGCCGACGAGCCGACGCGCGACACCGAGAGGCCGACGTTCACCGCGGGACGAATGCCCTGGTAGAAGAGATCCGTCTCGAGGAAGATCTGACCATCGGTGATCGAGATGACGTTGGTCGGAATGTAGGCCGACACGTCGTTGGCCTGCGTCTCGATGACGGGGAGCGCGGTGAGCGAGCCCTTGCCGTGGCTGTCGCCGAGCTTCGCGGCGCGCTCCAGGAGGCGGGAGTGGAGATAGAACACGTCGCCCGGATACGCCTCGCGTCCCGGCGGGCGGCGCAGGAGAAGCGACATCTGACGGTAGGCGACGGCCTGCTTGGAGAGGTCGTCGTAGGCGATGACCGCGTGCATGCCGTTGTCGCGGAAGAATTCGCCCATGGTGCAGCCGGTGAACGGGGCCAGGTACTGCATCGGCGCCGGATCGGAGGCGGTTGCCGCGACGACGATCGAGTACTCGAGCGCTCCGCGCTCCTCGAGGATCTTCACGAACTGAGCGACCGTCGAGCGCTTCTGGCCAATGGCGACATACACGCAGTAGAGCTTGGCGCTCTCGTCGGTGCCGGCGTTGATCGGCTTCTGGTTCAAGAAAGTGTCGAGGATGATGGCCGTTTTTCCGGTCTGGCGGTCGCCGATGATGAGCTCACGCTGGCCACGGCCGATCGGGATCAGGCTGTCGACAGCCTTGAGGCCGGTCGCCATCGGCTCGTGCACCGACTTTCTCGGCAGAATGCCCGGCGCCTTGACGTCGACGCGCATGCGCTTGTCGGACTTGATCGGGCCCTTGCCGTCGATCGGGTTGCCAAGGCCATCCACTACGCGCCCGAGAAGACCCTTGCCGACCGGGACCTCGACGATGGCGCCCGTGCGCTTGACGGTATCGCCTTCCTTGATGGTGCGGTCGTCGCCGAAGATGACGACGCCGACATTGTCGGCCTCGAGGTTCAAGGCCATGCCACGAATACCGCCCGGGAACTCGACCATCTCGCCGGCCTGCACGTTGTCGAGACCATAGACGCGGGCAATGCCGTCACCGACGGAGAGCACCTGCCCGATCTCGGAGACCTGCGCCTCCTTGCCGAAGTTCTTGATCTGCTCCTTCAGGATCGAGGAGATCTCTGCGGCCCGGATTTCCATTTCCCGCCCTCTTGGCTCTAGCGTTTGTTCCCGGCACGTCCGCCTTTGCGGCACCCGTGCGCACCAGTCCTGTCAGTCCATCAAAAAGCCCGGCGCCGAGAGTGCGGTCCGGGCCTCGAATTCCTTACGCACCGCCCTTCAAGGCGACCCGCAGTCCCGCGAGGCGGGTCTTGAGCGAGCTGTCGATCATGCGACTGCCCATCTTGACGACGAGACCGCCCAAGAGCGAGGGATCGACCTTGACGGAGAGCGTCACGTCCTTGCCGGCCTGGGCCTTGAGCGTGTCCTTGAGCGTGGCCGTCTGCGCGTCCGACAAGGGATGCGCCGTCGCGACCTCGGCCGCGACCTCGCCGCGTGCCTTCGCAGCCAGCGTGCGATAAGCCTTGATCATGTCCTCGGCTGCGAACAGCCGGCGCTTGGCGGCGATGAGCTGGAAGAAGTTGGTCGCGAGCGGCCCAAGGCCCGCCTTCGAGAACACTGCAGCCAGGGCCCGTCCCTGCTCCTCGGCCGGGATCACGGGGCTTCTCAGCATGCGCGCGAAATCGCCGCTCTCTGAAATCAGCGCCTCGACCTTGGCGAGGTCGGCCTCGACATCGCCCGCCTTGCCTTGCTCCGTCGCAAGATCGAACAGCGCGGAAGCGTAGCGTCCTGCCACGCTCGCCAGAAGTGGTTCGTCGGTCGCCACGTCGAAAGCTTTCGTGCGCTCAAGGGGTTAATGGAGCCCCGCAGCCAAGGTGATCGGGCCTGGAGTGGGGAGTTGCCGTCTCGCGAAAGAGACCCCGCGACCGCTTCAGACCGGCCGGCCCCCTCTTGAAACCCGGGGTTCTCTAACATGTGTGTCTCACCCCTTCAACCGGGCCTGCGATGCCGGATTGCCGCACAAAACCGGCCGGACGACGGGGCGTGGCGTGACCCCACAGCCCGGAAACATGAACGGGAGCTGCACGTCCCACTCAAAGGGAGTTCAGCGCGCCTCGTCTAGCGTATGACCCATCGACGGCAGGGGATGGTCCCGCTGTCCGATCTTGGGGGCCGGGGAGGCCTTTCAACATGTCGATCAAGAAGCTCGTCACGACTGCGACCGTGATCGCCGCGCTTGCCGGCACCAATCTCGCCACACTCACGACTGCTGCCGAAGCCCATGATTGGGATCGCGGCTACGGCTATCGTCACGAAGCCCGGCACGGCTGGCGTGCCGACCGCTCGTGGCGCCATGCCCGCGCCTGGGATCGCTATCGCGAGCGCCGCGAGAACCGTCATGAGGGCCGCGCCATTGCGCTCGGAATCACGGCCCTCGTCATCGGCGCCATGATCGCGTCCGCTGCCAACGAGCACGAGCATCGCGGCTATCGTCGTTATCGCGACTGACCCGCGAAGGAGCTTGGAGCGACGCCCTCGCAGGAGCTCATCGCTCGAAATAGTCCGCGAGGAAGCGCTCGTAGATGCGGGTGAGCGTCTCGAGATCTCCGATCGGCACGCGCTCATCGATCGAGTGGATGGTCTTGTTGACGAGACCGAACTCGATCACCGGGCAATGGTCCTTGATGAAGCGCGCGTCGGACGTGCCGCCGCCCGTGGTGAGTGCCGGTATCCGGCCGGTCACGCTCTTCACAGCCGACACCATCCTGTCAACCAGAGGTCCAGGCCTGGTCAGGAACACGTCGCCGGTGCCGGAGAACGACAACTCGTAGCGGGCGCCTGCGGCCGCTGCGTCGCACTGGAGCCGGACCCACTCCTCGATGCGCGCCCGGTCCCAAAGGTCATTGTAGCGCACGTTGAAGGTGGCGCGCGCCAGAGCGGGAATGACATTGGTCGCCGTGTTCGGCACCGAGATGATCGTCACCTGCAGATTGGAAGGCTCGAAATGGGCCGTGCCCGCATCGATCGGCTCGCTCATCAGGCGATCAATGAAACGTGCGAGCTTGGGAATGGGATTGTCGGCCTTCCCTGGATAGGCCGAATGGCCCTGACTGCCCAAGACCACGAGCTCGCCGTTCAGGGACCCGCGCCGCCCGATCTTGATCTCGTCGCCCAGCGCCTCCGGATTTGAAGGCTCGCCGACGAGGCAGGCGTCCGGGCGCTCGCCGCGAGCCTTCATCCAATCGAGCACCTTCATGGTGCCGTTGATGGAAGGCCCTTCCTCGTCACCGGTGATGAGAAGCGAGATGGAGCCCGCGATTCTGCCCCCCGACTTCCCGAGGTGGCGCGCGACGGCCGCAAGAAACGCGGCAATGCCGCCCTTCATGTCCACCGCGCCCCGCCCATAGAGAAAGCCGTCGCGCACCTCGCCAGCGAAGGGCGGCACGGTCCAGGCCGAGAGATCACCGGCCGGCACTACGTCGGTATGGCCAGCGAAAGTGAGGTGCGGACTCCCCGCTCCTAAACGGGCGTAGAGGTTCTCGACATCAGCCGTTCCGGGCTCGGAGAATGTCATCCGATGACACTCGAACCCGGCCGGGCCGAGGAGGCTTTCGAGCAGCGTCAGCGCGCCGCCTTCCGCCGGCGTAACGCTCTCGCAACGCACAAGCGCCTGCGTCAGAGCAACCGGATCGGTCGAATCGAGAGCCATGGCAAGATCTTGTCGGCAGGCTAAGGGAACGATGGCGAATAGCCGGTGACGAGTGCTTAGAGGAGTTTGGCGGCCGTGAAAACCGGCTTGGCCCGATAATCTCAAGACTTCGTCGCCACTGCGGGGGCGTCGATAATCGGATCGGGCCGCACACCCTTTACGCCCGCTCAGAATGAGTGCCCACCTCGATCGAGCGGATCCGCCCCATACCGGTTCGGCCCGGCGGTACCCCGGAGGAACCCGTTGTCGACGAAGGCGGCCAGCATCAGGACCACCACGGCCCCGAAGATCGCCCACTCGAGATCGGAGGCGTTGCCGGGCTCGAGCATGAAGCCCTGCTGCTCGGCCAGGATCAGAAGAATGCCGGTGATGCCAGTCGCATAGCCGAGCCAGGCCGGCCAGTCCCTGTCGTTGAAGCGCTTTACCGTGATCGCCGTCATGGGAATGACCCAGGCGATGTCCCACAAGGCCAGACAGGGCGAGGGGGCGCGCTGAGGCTCGGCGACCCAGACGCCCGGATCGATCGCGAGCGATCCCAGGATGGCGGCTGAGCACCCGATGCCGAGCCCCGTCCACCAGCACTTGCGCCCGATGCGGCCCGAGAAGCTGAAGAGTAGCTTGAAGAGGCGCTCGCTTTTGCTCCGCGACATGGCCGCCTCGCCCTGCTCAACCCGGCCGAAGCCCGGGCCCGGCCGCCGGACCGCCGCCAAGCCCGGGCGCAATCTTCGCTTCCGCACGTTCCGGTCCGGCCTTCCTCGCCTCGTCAGCCGGCCTTGCGGTCTCGAGCGAGCGGAGCAGGATATTGATCTTCTGCCAGATCTTCTGCGCGAGGCTGGTCGCCGTGCGCTCGAGATCGTTGACCGCCTCGGTCACGACCGGATCGGGAAAGCTCTGCGAATAGAGCACGGCGACCTTCGAGGCGAGCGACAGCATCTCCGAGCAGTAGTCGAGATAGCGAATGAGCTCGTATCTCTCGAGCGCGCGCTTGGGTGAGGAGGGCGTTGCCTGACTGATCGAGACTTCGGTGGAAGGGTCCTTGGTCAGCTGATGCATGTCGATCACGTGGATGATCGACCTCAGCTCGTGCAGCGCATCGAGCGCTCGCTTGCGTTTCAGCCGGTCCTCGAGCGACACCATGAAGAACAGCGACGCTCCCATCACCAGAATGAGATTGAGGGCGCTGTCCAACCCCTGCAGCGTGCCGTAGAGATCGTCGCTCGCCTGTGTGCCGGCCAGCATCCCGCTGCCGAGAGAGAACAGAAGCCACATGCTCGCCGCCAGAACGGCGGCAACGACGAGCCTCAAACCAAGGTCAGGGCGTGCGATCGACGCCGACCGCTCCTTGCTCTGGCGGGCGATCATCAAGAGCTCGGCGCAGACTTTGCCGAGACCCGCGCCTGGAAATCTCTCGCCGATGCGCGCTTCGAGCCGGCCGAGCGTCTCGACAATCCGATCCGAGTCGAGCTTGCGATACACGCCTCTTCTCCGCAAAGCGCATCGGCACGCGCTCATCCGGCGATCGAATCAAGTGACGAGCCGCGGGTTTGGCGAGCAAGCTAGTTCAATACGAGGCGCGAGGGCAATATTCCCCCATCGGCCGGTCACTGGCGTGGCGAAGAAGGCTTGTATTGTTGGGCAAAAACGGTCTTTCGACGCCGCATCAATCGGGCCGGCGACGGCCGAATTCCTTCAGGGAACTGCGGCGATCGCCACCGGAACGACGGTCGGCACCGCTGCGCCGGTCGGGAAGGCCGTCGGGGCGATCGCCGTTAGCCTGCCGCCGGTCGCCGCCGGGCCAGTCCTGGGAGCGCGTGTCCTGGAGAGCGGGCGCCTTGGGATCGGACGAAGCGTTGGCCGTCTGGCGCTGCTGAATGGCACGATCGAGAGCAGCTTCGACCTTCGAGAACGGGCTGTCGAGCGCCTCTAGCCCGTCGAGCGCCTCCTCGTCGTTGCTGCCCAGAATGCCCTTCAGAATGCCCATGCGATCCCACCTCGAAGACCGGCTCTTGCAAACCCCGGCGCCCCCTTGTCCGGCCGGAGCCTACATGCGGCGGACGGCATGGCTCTGGAGAGCTCAGCTCTGCCGAGCGGGGCATATGAAGTGCCACGCCCAGTTCCCGCACAGCACGCTGCAGTCCGCCAGTTAGAGTCGCTCCCATTCGTTGAAAAAGCGTTACCGGCCGTATCGGGCGTTCATCTTCAGTCCCGCAAGAGCTCATTGATGCTGGTCTTGGCCCGGGTTTTCTCGTCGACACGCTTCACGATGACCGCGCAATAGAGGTTGGGGCCTGGCTCACCATTGGGAAGGGGCTTGCCGGGCATGGTACCAGAGACCACGACGGAATAGGGCGGGACCTTGCCGAAGCGCTTCTCTCCGGTCGCCCTGTCGATGATGGTGGTCGAGGCTCCGAGGTAGACTCCCATCGACAGCACCGAGCCCTCGCCGACGATCACACCCTCCGCGACCTCGGCGCGCGCACCGATGAAGCAGTTATCCTCGATGATGACGGGCCCGGCCTGGAGGGGCTCCAGCACACCACCGATGCCGGCGCCGCCCGAGATGTGGCAGTTCTTGCCGATCTGGGCGCACGAGCCGACCGTCGCCCAGGTGTCGACCATCGTGCCGCTGTCGACATAGGCTCCGAGATTGACGAACGAGGGCAGGAGCACCACTCCCGGCGCGATATAGGCGGAGCGGCGGACGAAAGCGCCCGGCAGCACCCGGAAGCCTCCTTTCTTGAAGTCATCCTTGTCCCAGCCCTCGAACTTGGGCGGGACCTTGTCCCAGTAGCAGCTCCCGGCCGGACCACCCTTGATCAGCTCCATATCGTTGAGCCGGAACGACAGCAGCACGGCCTTCTTGAGCCATTGATTGACCGTCCATTCTCCGTCTTTCTTCTCCGCGACGCGCACCTTGCCTTTGTCGAGCAGCTTCAAGGCCTCCTCGACGGACTTGCGCACGTCGCCCTTGGTGTCGCTGTTGACGGTGTCGCGCACCTCCCAGGCGGCCTCGATGGTCTTCTTAAGGTCGGCATGAGACATGGAGCGGTCCTTCGTTGGATCTGGGTGTCGCGGCGCAGGTTTTGTGACGGGGGGGCGGGTTCGTTGTCAACCGGGTGAACAGCAGCTCACCCCCGATGGAGCAATCGGGCGAGGACGCGACCAGGGCCCCGAAGCGGGGTTCTCCACCGGTAGACAGGTCAGAATGCTCCGCATGCCCTTTTCCTGGATGGCGAATCCCGCGATTCTAGTGGCCCGAGCGTTGGTGCAGTTCTCGGCAGAAGACAGCGAAGGAGACGCCTCCCATGGCAAAGTCCGAAAAGACGAGCGGTAAAGTGGCTTCCTCGGCCGGCAAGGTGCTGGCCAGCAAGACGGCCTCCAAGGCCGAGAAGTCCGTCGCTGCGTCCGCCCTCACCCAAAAAGGCTCGAACGAGACGACGAGCGCAAGAGTCGCCAGCACTGCCGCCAAGCTCATGAACAATCCGAAGGCCAGCGCCGCTGCGAAATCGGCCGCCGCCTCGGTATTGACCCAGAAGACCAAGAAGGGCTGAACGGTCAATCGGCGCGGCACGCGCTTCGCTGGGCCCAGCCAAACTGGGCCCTTTTTTGCTTTTGTCCGTGTCCTTGAGCGGGCGCAATTGACCGCTTTATACGAAGGGAGCAAGTGTATTCTGGAGGCCCGTCATGCGTGTGCTCCGCTTCACTCTGGTCCTGACCTGCGCCGCACTCATGCTTGCCCCGGCGGCACGCGCCGAGAAGCGCGCCGCGCTGGTGATCGGCAACTCTCAGTACGTCAACGCGCCGCCGCTCGCCAATCCCAAGAACGATGCCACCGACGTCGCCGCGGCCCTCAATTCGCTCGGCTTCGACGTCATCCTGGGCCTCGATCTCGACAAGCGCGGCTTCGAAGAGAGGGCGCGAGAGTTCGCCACGCTTCTTGAGAGCGCCGAGGCAGGGCTTCTTTTCTATGCGGGTCACGGCCTGCAGGTCGCCGGGCAGAATTTTCTCGTTCCGATCGACGCGCGGCTCGAGAAGGAGCGCGATCTCGATTTCGACACGGTGCGCCTCGATTTCCTGTTGCGGCAAATGGAGATCGATCGTGAAGGCAAGGTCAACATCGTCTTTCTCGACGCCTGTCGCGACAATCCCTTGACGCGCAACCTCGCTCGCTCGATGGGCACACGAGGGGGATCGGTCGGAAAGGGTCTCGCAGAGGTCAAGACCGGCGTCGGCACGTTCATCGCCTACTCGACGCAACCCGGCAATGTCGCGCTCGATGGAACCGGCAGGAACTCCCCGTTTGCCGCAGCGCTGGCCCGGCACGTCAAAACGCCCAACCAGCCTCTGACCTCGGTCATGGTCAGCGTGCGCAAGGACGTTCTCGCGGCGACCGGTGGCAAGCAGGTGCCCTGGGATCATTCGGCGCTGACCGGAGATTTCTATTTTGCCGGCAGGAGCGGCAGCGGGTCCGGTGCAGCAATGGAAGCTCCGGCCGATGTCTCGGCCATCGAGGAGCGCATCAAGAGAATCGAGGAAAAGCTCTCACGGAAGGTACCCGTCGAGGATCCTACCAGAGCGTTAAGGATCATGCAGCTCGAGGAGCGCATTCGCCAGATCGACGAGGCCAACAAGGAGGACCAACAGCGCTTGTTCGAGGTGCAGCGCGAGCAGGGCCAGGACCCCGATGAGAGCAAGCGGACGAGCTACACGCGCAAGATCAGCGACATCATGCTGAAGATGACACGGCGTGACGTTGAAAGGTCCAAGCTCGCGGCAGAGATCGTGAAGCTCAAGGGCGAGGCGGGCCCCGCCGCGGACGCCGGCAAGGCGCCCAAATAACGTCTCAGACCCTGGGCCGCATCGAAGGCCGCTCATCACCGCTGCGCCCCATTTTGCCAAAATCGCAAGTGATTGATTAACCCATTGAGATAGAGGGCATTAATCGAGCATTGCTACACTCCGCCTCGTACGATTCATCGGCGCCGCGCACGCTCCCTCTGCGGCATTCATGGAAGGCCCGAGCTGCCGTGCTGAATACCACCGAGCAAAGCACTGTCATTCCCATCGCGCCCTGGCTCGCCCGCGACGGCTTCGTTGCGGAAACTGCGGTTCGACTCGATCAGCTTCAAGCCGCCATCGAACGGCTCACCACAGACAGGCACTGGGCTCACGATTCGGTCGAAGAGCTGCGCGAGGACGTGCGTCAGTTGAGGCGCGAGCGCACCTTCGAGGAAACGCTGCGCAATGCGCGCGAGACGAAGCTCGACGAGATCATTCGTTGCGTGCGCGATCTCAAGGAGCGCCTGTCGGCCATCGAGGGGCCGCGCTCGTCCTTCATGGGTCTCACCTTCAGGAGCTTCGAAAGCGTCGATGCCAGGCTCAAGGAGCAGACCGCGCTCGCAGACCGGGTGGCGTGGCTCGAGCGCTGGCTCGTTGCATCGGGGCTTCTCGCCGCCCTTTCGGCCGTAACCGTGCTGGCCGCCGCCCTTTCGCACTTTGTTTAAGGCGAGCCCCGCTGCCCGCTTCGTCCTTTTCCCGCAAACCTCATTTCAACGCGGCTTCCACCAGCTTCTTCGCTTCGCCGCTATCCCATTCCGCGGGTCCGGGCAGCCGGCCGATCTCGCGTCCTTCGGCGTCGATCAGGATGGTCGTGGGCATGCCGATGGCTCTCAGAGCCTGGCCGGCGCGCGTCGTCGGGTCGACATAGAGCTTGAGGTTCTGGGCCTTGATCTCGTCGAGAAACTTGCGGGCCGCGTCCGCCCCGCCACGCTCGAGCGCCAAGGCCACCACCTCGAACTTGTCGGAGCCGAGCTCTTTCTGCAGCCGGTCGAGCGATGGCATTTCCTTGCGGCAGGGCGCACACCAGGTGGCCCACAGGTTCAAGAGCACGGTCTTGCCCCGGAAATCCTTGAGCGACCTCGGGTTGCCGCTGCCATCCGTGAACGTGAAGTCTGACACCGGCTCGGGGGCCTTCTTCATCACAAAACCGGCGAGGCGGGTGCCGATCCGTTCCGCGACTTCCCCCCCTGGTCCGCCGGCCTCGGCCACCGCGGAAGGCGATCCGCCCCCGGCTTTCTCCGGAATAGGCACGTTGTCAGCGGGCCACAGGCTGACGTATACCGCTACCACAGCAAAGCCCGCGATTGCCGCCAGCGCCGCCGCCCAGAGCTGATCTCGAAGCGGTGGCGATGTGTTTTGGTCTTTCTGCCGCTGGCTCATGTTTTTTCCTTGTAAGACGCCGGGAGTGCGCCGCTCCGTGACAGACAAATCCGCCAACAAGATGTGGGGAGGCCGCTTCAAGGCGTCGCCGTCCGAGATCATGGAGGAGATAAATGCCTCCATCGACGTCGACAAGCGGTTGGCAGCCCAGGATATCCGCGGCTCGAAGGCCCATGCCGAGATGCTCTCCGCAACCGGCATCATCACCAAGGCGGACGGAGCCCGGATCCAGAAGGGGCTCGACCAGGTGCTTCTCGAGATCGAGAGCGGCCGCTTCGAGTGGAAGAGCAAGCGCGAGGACGAGGACATCCACATGGCCGTCGAGCGCCGGCTCACCGAGCTCGTGGGCGAGGCCGGAAAGCGCCTGCATACGGCCCGCTCGCGCAACGATCAGGTGGCCACCGACTTCCGCCTCTACATCCGCGACTGGATCGACGGGGCGGATGAGGCGCTCGCTACCTTGCAGGCGGCACTCGCCGTCAAGGCCGAGGAGCATTGCGCCACCATCATGCCGGGCTTCACGCACCTGCAGCCCGCTCAGCCCATTACATTCGGCCACCATCTGTTGGCCTATGTGGAGATGCTGGCGCGCGACCGCGGCCGGCTCGACGATGCGCGCCGGCGCCTCAACGAGTGCCCACTCGGCTCGGCCGCGCTCGCAGGCACCTCGTTCCCGATCGATCGCAAGATGACGGCCGGAGCGCTCGGTTTCGACCGGCCGATGGCGAACTCGCTCGACGGTGTGTCGGACCGCGATTTCGCTCTGGAAACGCTGGCGGCGGCAGCGATCGCAGCCACCCACCTGTCGCGGCTCGCCGAGGAGATCGTGATCTGGATGTCGCCCCAGTTCGGGCTCATCCGGCTCTCCGATGCCTTCACGACCGGCTCCTCGATCATGCCGCAGAAGCGCAATCCGGATGCGGCCGAGCTGGTGAGAGCCAAGACAGGGCGCATTGCCGGAGCCTTCCAAAGCCTGCTCGTCGTGCTGAAAGGCCTGCCGCTCGCCTATTCGAAGGACCTCCAGGAGGACAAGGAGATCACGTTCGGGGCCCTCGACAGCCTGAGGCTCGCTCTCGCCGCCATGACCGGCATGGTGCGGGACCTCGAGCCCGACGCGGAGCGGATGGCCAAGGCGGCGGGCCTCGGCCATGCGACAGCCACCGATCTCGCCAACTGGCTGGTCGAGAAGAAGGGGTTCGCCTTCAGGGACGCGCACCATATCACGGGGCGCGCCGTTGCCAGTGCGGAAGAGCAAGGCATTGAACTGGATAAGCTTTCACTCTCCGAGCTGCAGGCCATCGAGCCCTCGATCACGGTCGAGGCGAAGGCCGAGCTGTCGATCGCCCGCTCTGTCAGGCGGCGCACCAGCTATGGGGGAACGGCGCCACAGAACGTCTTGAAAATGGCAAGGTCCTGGTTGAAGCGATTGGAAAAAGAGCGCGGAACCGGCTAGAAAAGACTGGCGGAGGGGTGCGGGGCCTCCGCTGGGGCGAGGAAATTGCGGGGCATTCACCCCGGATTTTTGGGGCGGTCGCCCCCGATGCCGGCCTGTGCAGCAGGCTATCCACGGCAAGAGACCTGATGTCGAGTGCTTTGAAAAATATCGCGTTGGCGGCTCTCTTGGCTCTCGTCATGGCCGGCTGCGGCGTGCGTGGCTCGCTCGAAGCGCCCGAGGCTGCCAAGAACGATGCGACCGCCGACGCCAGCTCGGGCCAGGGCAAGCCCGAGGGCGATGCGCCCAAGCCCCACAAAGACTTTATCCTCGACGGGCTGCTGCGCTAAAGCCTTCGGGCCCGGCGAATCGGGCCCAGAATGAGATTTGCCGACACGCGCAGCACTCCATGCATCACTTCAGCTACAGGGCCGGCGTGCTCCACGCCGAAGGTGTCTCGCTCGCGCGGCTCGCGGCCGAGGTGGGAACGCCCTTCTATTGCTACTCGACGGCTACGCTCGAGCGGCACTACACGGTGCTCTCGGCCGCGTTCCGAAAGCAGGACGCCCTCATCTGCTTCGCGGTCAAGGCGAACTCCAATCAGGCCGTGCTCGCCACGATGGCGCGGCTCGGAGCCGGCATGGATGTGGTCTCGGAAGGCGAGCTGCGCCGGGCGCGGGCCGCCGGCGTGCCTGCCAGCAAGATCATCTTCGCCGGCGTCGGCAAGACGCGCACCGAAATGGCATACGCCTTGAGAGAGGGCATCCTCGGTTTCAACGTCGAGAGCGAGCCGGAGCTCGAGGCGCTTTCCGAGGTCGCGTCCGGACTCGGCCTCACGGCCCGCATCGCCATACGGGTCAATCCCGACGTCGACGCCAGGACACATGCCAAGATCTCGACCGGCAGATCCGAGAACAAGTTCGGCGTCCCGTATCTCAAGGCCCCGCAGCTCTATGCCGAGGCAAGAAAGCTCCCGGGCATCCGTTGTGCCGGCATCCACATGCACATCGGCAGCCAGATCACCGACCTCGCGCCATTCCGGGATGCGTTCCGGCTCATGCGGGACATGGTGCTCGATCTGCGCCGTGAAGGCATCGAGCTCGAGCATCTCGATATCGGCGGCGGGTTGGGCGTACCCTATTGCGGCGCCAGCGATGCTCCGCCCCATCCTGACGAATACGCTGCGACAGTGAAAGCCGCACTCGGCGATCTCGGCTTGAAGATCGTGCTCGAGCCCGGACGCATGATCGCCGCAAACGCCGGCATACTCGTCGGCCGCGTGATCTACTCCAAGCAGGGCGCCGAGCGCGTGTTCACCATCACGGACGCGGCGATGAACGATCTCATCCGCCCCACGCTCTACGAGGCGCACCACGAGATCTGGCCGGTCGACGAATCGCGCGCCCTCGAGCCGCCTGTGCTGCAGGACGTCGTGGGGCCCGTGTGCGAGACGGGCGATTTTCTTGCCACTCTCCGCAAGCTTCCGCCCTTTCAGCCGGACGATCTCTTCGCGGTGATGACGGCTGGAGCCTACGGCGCGGTGATGTCCTCGACCTACAACAGCCGCCTGCTGGTGCCCGAGGTGCTGGTCAAGGGCGAGCGCTATGGCGTCGTCCGCCCCCGCGCCGCCTACGATGACCTCATTTCTCTCGATCGCCTGCCGGATTGGCTGTGATTTTTGGCAGAGGGGACACCACCATCGGCAACAGCAGTGCGTCTGGATGACCTTGTCATTATGGTGCCCCCTTGCAGGTCAGGCGGCGGCCTTGCCGCGGGCTTTCTCGCCGGAGGAGCGGATGGCGGCGATATTCTGGGCGTAGCTCTCGCGCGTGCCGCCCCTGAACACGGCCGAGCCGGCAACGAGCACGTTGGCGCCGGCTCTGGTCACGAGCGGCGCCGTTTCGGCCGTCACACCGCCGTCGACCTCGATGTCGATCGGACGCTTGCCGATCATGGCTTTGATGCGAGCGATCTTGTCGACCACTGCGGGAATGAAGGCCTGCCCGCCGAAGCCGGGATTGACGGTCATGAGAAGGATGAGATCGACGCGGTCGAGCACGTACTCGATGGCGCTCTCGGGCGTTGCCGGATTGATCGAGACGCCGGCCTTCTTGCCGAGCCCACGAATGGCCTCGAGCGAGCGATCGAGATGCGGCCCCGCCTCGGCATGGACGGTGATGATATCCGCGCCGGCCTCGGCAAACGCCTTGAGATAGGGGTCGCACGGGGCGATCATGAGATGGCAGTCGAACACCTTTCTCGAGGCGCCGCGAATCGCCTTCACGACCGGCGGTCCAAAGGTGATATTCGGCACGAAGTGCCCGTCCATGACGTCGAGATGGATCCAGTCGGCGCCGGCCTTGTCGACGGCGGCGACCTCCTCGCCCAGCCGCGCGAAGTCGGCGGACAAAATGGACGGAGCGATGAGGAGCGGCCTGGTCATCGGGAGCCTCGGGGCTATCTCATTCGTGAGGGCGAGTCGTCGTTCGACTTACACGCCAGCACTCGCGACAGCAACCCCGGCATCTCGGTAATCCCG
>Ga0233425_10001295_pt1 | contig 57456 bp, 50 predicted proteins | sample Watercolumn_Towu_2_FD_181712 | JGI IMG/M metagenome (GOLD analysis project Ga0233425, IMG submission 181712) | Freshwater microbial communities from Lake Towuti, South Sulawesi, Indonesia - Watercolumn_Towuti2014_140_MG | ecosystem: Environmental > Aquatic > Freshwater > Lake | place... | reverse complement strand
CCATCGGCTCCCCTGAAAATAGACGGCGAAGTAGCTTAAGGTTCCTGTGGTATCATAATCGTAATCCACAAATTCTTTCAGCGTATCGTTGTAGTGGCGGGTCGATACCACGAAGAGGCAGGTGTCTTCGCGGGTGGCATGGTAAGCTTTATTCAGGCTCATTTTGCTCCAGTCGCATCCCGTATAGCCTGCAGGGATGGTATTCGTGCCTTGTGAAAACAAGATGCCGAAGCTAAAGAGGAGCAGAATGAGGGAAAAGGATTTCATATAAATGATGACACTACTGAAAATTATATCATAATGCGTATATAAAAAAATGTTTATATTAGTTTAACAATTTACAGAACTTTTATGTCGAACGATTTTAATGAGCAAACTGCTGAAACCGGCAATTTTATTAAGTGTAAGGATTGCGGCGCCAACCTGAAATACCTTCCCGGAACTCCTTACCTGAACTGTGAATACTGCGGTGCGAAGAACGAGATCGAGCAGGAGGAAACGGAGATCATCGAAAATGATTTTGAGAGCTTCCTCAACGAAAAAGCCCATCTTGAGGACAAGCAGGAGATCGTGACGGTAAAATGCACCAACTGTGCGGCCTCCACAACCCTGCAGCCTAACGTGACATCGAGTACCTGCCCCTATTGCGATACGCCGCTGGTGGTTGCCAATGCCTCTACCTCGTCCATCATTAAGCCATCCTATGTTCTGCCTTTTAAGGTCGACCGCAAAGACGCGACGCAAAAGTTTGTGGGCTGGGCCGGCAGCTTATGGTTTGCGCCGAATAAGCTGAAAGTGTATGCCCAGCAGTCGGCCGAGAAGCTCAATGGCCTGTATATGCCTTACTGGACCTACGATACCAACACCGTGAGCGATTACACAGGGATGCGCGGCGAATATTACTACGTGAGCGAAAGCTATACCGACAGTGAAGGCCGTACGCAGACACGTCAGGTGCAGCGCACGCGCTGGTGGCCGGCAAGCGGCACCGTGCATAATGAGTTCGACGATGTGCTGGTCGTATCCTCAACCTCTTTGCCGGAGAACCTTGCCAATGAGCTCGAGCCCTGGGACCTGCCTGAATTAGTAGCTTACAACGACCGCTACCTGAGCGGCTTTATCACCGAAAGCTACCAGGTGGACCTGAAAGCAGGCTTCGAGAAAGCCAAGCAGCGCATTCAGCCGGTGATCCGCTCAACGGTGGAACGCGACATCGGTGGCGATGTGCAGCAGGTGACAAGCATCCATTCGGAGTACAACGACATCACCTTCAAGCATATTTTACTGCCTGTGTGGCTGAGCTCTTATAAGTACAAGGATAAGGTCTACCGCTTCCTCATCAATGCGCGCACCGGAGAGGTGCAGGGCGAAAGGCCATACTCTGCCGCAAAGATCGCTTTACTCGTCATCTCGATCCTGATTGTGATCGGAACCATTATCTGGTTTGCAAGGAAAGACAAAGGGTAGCTATTCCGATGCCAGTTTTATGGCATATTCCAGAACGGTGTCCGTCTTATCGGAAGCTGAACGGGTTACCTGAATATCCGGCTGTATGGCTCTGTGATAGCTGTTTTGATTCCGGTCGGAGCAATACGATTCGCAAAGGTTGAGCACAGAGCCATCCGACAAGGTGTGCCCTACGTTAGCGGTAGTGTATCCAGCCGAGGGGGCGCCAACGATGGTCGTATTTGCCTTTCCCTTAAAGGAAATCAGGGTCATTTCTCCGCTGCTCGCTGTATTGGGGCCGGAGAGCACAATGATCTTCGGGTTCTGCTGCCGGATGGTATACGGATGTTTTACCTTGCATAAAGCGGTGCCGTTATTGCCACTCATTCCACGTGAATAATACCAGGGATTTTTTTCTTTCAGAGCCGGAAAATTAAAATATCCCAGAGTGTCATCTCCCAGGATAGGCCCCAGTCCGGCAATCATAGGATACATATTACCTCCCGTGTTCTCCCTCAGATCCACGATCCATTTGCTAATTGTGTAGGATGAGTCAAGCGTTTTAATCAGCGCTTGTATCTTTGTGGCGAAGGCTTCGCCGAGTTTTTCATTGATCGAGGAAAATCCCGGCACGGCAATGTAAGCGATGGAGTTGCCGAGGTAGTTGCTTTCAGGTTGGCGTCCGTCCATGTTTTCAGTTTTGTGCCTGGCATGATACTCAGGAGGGTAAAAGCCGGAGTGATTGTCGCCTTTGCTCTTCAGCTCACGGATCAGGTAATTGACAGAAGGATAGCAATCACGTTTGGTTTTGGCTCCTCCGGCCAATGACATCATATCTCCGCGAACTTTTTCCCAATTGACCGAGTCTTTTATAATGGAATTTTTCTCAGCGATGGCAAGTACTTCCCCGATAAAGGCCGATGCTTTTTTTGAAACGGCCTTGCCGGAAGAAGATTCTTCCAGGCTAAAGTCATCATACCACACCTGGCCGGTTCCTTTTAAGAAGCCTCCGATCAGTAATTTTTTAACCTCCGGGCCAAGGGTCAGCGGAAGCGTATATTTTGTCCAACTGTGCGATCCCGGCGCCGGGATTCGTAAGGTCTGAAGACTTGCAAACCCGATTTGTCTGTTTTCCCCATTCCATAGCTGGCACCATAAGCCAATGTCCTGCGATGTATCCTTTGTTTTTACAAATACGCTCAGGTTTATTTTTTCTGGAGATGCAATGGAGATCTCCACCACTTGCGAAAAAGGGGCGTAGGCGCCATTTTCCGTGTTTTTCTCATTGCTTATGCATAGCGAATAGTTCCCGTTGTGCCTGCTTGTGCTGTCGAGGTGCCAGCTGAAATGCTCAGGCATCCACCCCGACCAGGAAGCCGGGAGTGATGGAATCGTATCTCTTGTTATTTCAAAGCCGGGATTGGAGATCTGGGCGATTAAGGCATGTGAGAAAAAAAGGAGAAGGAAAGCATAATGGTTTTTCATATCACTTTATAATGACCTGCTAACTAACAGCTGTCGAACAGATTTATAATTACTTCGCCCGTTTTACCTTGGTAGGCTTGTAGCCCAGCTTTTTCATGCTTTTTTTCTTTTGCTTCCGCGCCATCTTTTCCTGTTTCTTCAGGTCGCGGGCATTTTGTTTGCCTTCCTTCTGGCTTTGCTTTTCCTTTTTGTCGAGATAAGGATTAAAGGCTTCACGGTTTTTGCGGCGCTTTTTGGATTTGTGCCACATCTTCTGGCGTTCCTTACTTTCCTTGAATTGGGCCTTCGCCGGAAGAGAACAGAGAAACACCACGAACAAAATAAAACCGAGCTTTTTTACCATGCAACAAATAACGCGTTTTAAATCAAAAGGATACGCTTAGCGGGCGCTGAAATTACTAACAGCTTTCCCTTTAAAATAAAGGTTTTGCAGAATGTGCCAATTGTCTTAAATTTGTTAGAACTACAAAAAACTATCATAAGAACTACAAATTATTATATGGCTATTAAAGATTGGACAAAGCAGGAGATTATGGATGTGTATAACACTCCCTTAATGGAATTATTATACCGTGCGGCGGAGGTGCATCAGCAGCACCACAAGGTCGGTGAGGTGCAGGTGAGTTCGCTCTTGTCGATCAAAACCGGCGGATGCCCTGAGGATTGCGCGTATTGCCCGCAGGCGGCACGTTACCACACCGAGGTGAAGGTACATAAGCTCATGAGCGTTGCCGAGGTAACGGTGGCAGCAGACAACGCCAAAGCCGGCGGAGCGAGCCGTATGTGCCTGGGCGCGGCCTGGCGCGAGGTGCGCGACAACCGCGATTTCGATACCGTGCTCGATATGGTGAAAACCATCAACAGCAAAGGCATGGAAGTATGCGCCACGCTGGGCATGGTCACCGAAGACCAGGCCCGAAAGCTGGCGGATGCCGGCTTGTATGCCTACAACCACAACATCGACACGAGCGAGGAGAATTACAACAACATCATCTCCACCCGTAACTACGACGACCGTCTGAATACCATCAACAACGTGCGTAAGGCAGGGTTGACGGTATGCTCGGGAGGCATTATCGGGATGGGAGAAAAAACAGAGGACCGCGTGGGCATGCTGCATACCCTGAGCATCCTGCGTCCTCAGCCGGAATCGGTGCCTATCAATGCCCTCGTGGCAGTGGAAGGTACGCCGATGGAAGACCAACCTCCTGTGCCGATCTGGGACATGGTGCGCATGATCGCCACCACGCGCATCGTGCTGCCTAAAACGGCGGTGCGCCTGTCGGCAGGACGCCTGAGCATGAGCATGGAAGGGCAGGCCCTGTGCTTTATGGCCGGCGCCAACTCCATCTTTGCCGGTGAGAAATTGCTGACCACGCCAAACCCGCTCTATAACCAGGACATGGAGATGTTTGAGATCCTGGGCTTATCGCCGAAGAAAGCCTTTGCCGATAAACCGAAGGAAGAGCTGGTTTAGTACTATTTAACACCGCGGTACATCCTTGTGATTTAATTTTGTCAGACACATTTAAACCCAATGATCATGAAATCTATTTTTGCCTTCTGTTTGCTCTTTGTCTTCACAACCGCTTTGGCGCAGTCTACGGAGATCTCCGCCAAGTATGATAAGATCGGGAAGTTCGACCGCATGGGCTTTGCCACCGTCACTCAAAAGGGGCAGGTAGGCGTCATCAACAAAGAAGGAAAGGAAATCATCAAGCCCGAGTACGATCATATTTCAGGCTTCGGAAAGGATGGCTTGGCCTTCACCCGTAAGAAAGCGCTTGTAGGGATCATCGATAACACCGGCAAGGTGGTCGTGGAGAATAAATACGATTACATCAGCCATTTCAAAGGCAACCACGCGGTGGTGCGAAAAAACAACCTCTGCGGCGTGATCGACCGGAACGGAAAAGTGGTGGTGGACATGAAGTATGAAAAGCTGGTGGTGGAAGGGAACGGCGTCATCAAAGCCATCAACCCTGATAAAACCGAAGTGCTCATCAAACCCAACAGCTGATGCCCGGCCCGGCATTTCCGAAGAACCTCGCTGCGCTGATGGCGCAACGCAGGGAGAAAGGCTTTCTGAGGGAGCTGAAGCACAGCTTTCCTGCGGTCGATTTTTCCAGCAACGACTACCTCGGTTTTTCCAGCAAAGGCCTGCTGGCAGAGCAGCTCAAATCAGCTGAGCCGTCTTTACGGATTGGATCCACGGGTTCCCGCCTTATCAGCGGGAATTCTGTTTTGTATGAGGAGCTGGAAAGAGATGTGGCCCTCTTCCATCATGCACCTGCCGCCCTGCTTTATAATTCGGGCTATGATGCCAATCTCGGGCTTTTGTCTTCCGTTCCTCAGAAGAACGACCTCATCCTCAGCGACGAGCTGATCCATGCTTCTCTTATTGATGGGATCCGCCTGAGCCATGCCACCAGCTACAAATTCAGGCACAACGACCTGGAAGCCTTGCAGGAGCTGGTACTGCGCCATCGCGAGAAGTACGCTCACATCTATGTGGTGGTGGAAAGTGTGTATTCGATGGATGGCGATTCGGCACCGCTTCGCGAGATCGCCGCTCTCTGCAAAAAGTACCAGCTCTACCTGATCGTCGACGAGGCGCATGCCATCGGCATTTTCGGCAAGCAGGGGCGTGGCCTCTGCGAAGAGCTGCATATCGAAAAGGACTGCTTTGCCAGGATCTACACCTATGGGAAGGCGATGGGCTGCCACGGAGCGGCCATAGCAGGCAGCGTGGAGCTCAGGCATTTCCTCATCAATTTTTCACGTTCCTTTATTTACACCACCGCAATGCCCGAGCACAGCCTCCTGGCCATTAAAGCGGCTTACCGCCTGTTGGTGACCCATTCGGGAATAGGCGCTTTAAACGCCAACATCGATTACTTCAACTCCCGCCTGTCGGGGCCCTCGGTCATTAAGAGCAGGAGCGCCATCCACTGCCGGCTCATCCCCGGAAACCGGCAGGTGCAGGCTTTGGAGGAGGACTGTGCGCAGAACGGTTTATTCGTCAAAGCCATCAAAAGCCCGACGGTAAAAGAAGGGCAGGAGCGGGTGCGCATTTGCCTGCATGCCTTTAACACCAGGGAAGAGATTGACCGTTTGGTGCAGCTCATTGGGTAATCCCGTTCTCTGGCTTTATTCTCTTTTCCATAAAACGTCTGAAAGCCTTTTCTCCTGGCAGTCCGGCTCTTTCAGATCTTTCCCCACCAGATGAAAATTCCTTCTGGCGGTGCCGTTGTGTAAAATGACCCTGCATGTTTCGAAGTGCCATACACCGGAGTCGGGCAAAACCTCAAAGCTGCCTTGGGGCTGAAGGCGTTTCAGAACATAAGTGGAATCAGGGAAAAGCACCAAAAGCTCTTCTCTTGAAAAATACATCCAGCCCCTGGCCTTCTTACCTTTATAGTTTAGCCGGAAACTCCCGCTTAAATCACGGTGGTCACAGTTCACCGCTTTGGGCCGTATGCAGGACGTCGTAATGACGAAGCATACAGCCAGGCATAATGCTTTCTGCCTCCTTAGTGTTTGATAACGCACACGCATCGGAAGCCGATCCAGGAGCTGGGCTTGCTATAGTGGGCATCGACGGAAGGGCGACAATCCTCCAGGGCGTTTTTCCAGCCGCCACCTTTGCAAATGCCTTTTTCCAGTACCATTTCAGCGACGTTGCCAGCCGTGTTATACAGGCCGAGTGCATTTTTCGGGTTTGCTTCCACGGGCGCAGTCACATCAGCATATTTGCCATAAAGGCAATCGCCATTTGGCTTGGGGTTAACGCAGGTAATGGTGAGGTTTCCTTTTTTATCCTTTCCCAGGTTTTTGTCTATCGCTTCCGAAACCCCTTGTGCCAATGCTTCCCATTCTTTCTTGCTGGGCAGCCTGTATGCGAGGTTCTGGTGTTTGAAGTCTTTTTTTGCGGCAAGTTGCGTCTTTACCCGTTGTGTTCTCCACGCACAGTAAGCTACCGCCTGCTCGTAGCTGACACCAACTACCGGAAAATTCTTATAGGCAGGATGCCTGTAATAATATTCCACATAAGGCTCATTATAGCTGAGCTTTTCGCGCCATACGAGTGTATCAGGAAGGGTGGCCAGGTGCTCTTTCGAATGGGCGCCGTACTGTATTTTAACGGATTGCTCATACTCCTGCCAGGCCTGGTTGCTGACCTCTGTTTTGTCGGCAAACAGGGTGTCGCTGACTGGCACCGTTCCTGGCGGAACAAAGGTTCTTGTTTTTGAAAATGACAGGCAAAGCGCCGCCAATGCCGTTACCGACAGAAGTAAAGTTTTCATACGTATAGGGTTTGTTTAGGTTAAACAGGCTTAGATTCCCAGCGCCATTCTCAGGCTGTTGGCATCTTCATACGAATCGAGCTCTTTTACCGGCAGCTTGTTCTGCTTATTTACCACGCAGCGTCCAAAGGTCTCCCGGTCGCATACATAAGCTTTGTCTTTCGAGATCACGCACACCGAATAGGCTTCGTCGGGGTTGTAGGAAATACCGTTGCTGTCGTCGTAAGTAAATACCAGGTTCTTATCGATGGATACCAAGTAAATCATATGAGGTTGCACGAAAGACTTGCCGTTGTTGATCGTAAAGATCGGGTTCATGCTACCGCCTTTCGGGAAGGCGCGCGGGCAGTCGGAGTTACAGAAGCCGAAGCGGCTTACCTGGAACACGCGGGTCACCTTCTGGTTGTCGTTCATGCCGGCCGTTTGCTGGTTGAGCTGTTTGGCGGCCTCTGCCTGCGCCCGGATCTGCTCCTGGGTCATTTCTGCCTGCAGGCGCTTTTGCTCGGCGAGGTAGGCGGCCTGCTTCGCCTCGAATTCCTCTCTCAGCTTTTTCTCGCTGGCTTCACGCTTGGCTACGCCGGCCTTATACTCTTCGAATTTGCTTTCGTAGGTTTTCAGGGCCGCATCGTAATTGGCGCCGGTGAGGGCAGGGTATACCACGAGCTTTTCCACCTTGTTCATCTGCTTCAGGATCAGCAGGTAGTTCCTGCCTTTCTGCGGACCTTCGGCGATCTCGGCGCTGGTCCAGGTGATCTTCGAGAACTCAGGCGTGTAGTTCTTATTTTCCGTTCCTACTTCAAACACGGCATTCTTAAAGGCTTCCAGCTCCGGGAACTCTTTGTAGTTAACGTCCAGCTGGAACTGAGGCCGGCCGGTAGTGGCTTTCATGGGCTTGGAAGGCAGGATCGCTTTGGGCAGCTGGCTTACCTTTTTTTCGCAGGCGATGCGCTCGCTTTCTATTTTGGGAGGGATCGCATCCAGCTGCTGTTGCAGCTCGATCGTTTTTTTCGTTTCGATGTTGGCAGGTACTGCCGCGTCATGCTGCTCACGGAGCTTGGCCTGTTTCGCCTTTTCATTTACCAGGGAATTGTCGCGGCCCGTATATACCCAGTTGCGGGCAATAGTATCGAGCACATACATATTATAGCGGTCTTCCGGGTATTTGGAGGCAAATTCCACGGTAATGACCTTATTGGGCTTGATGAAAACAGGTTCATTGTTCTGGTAGCCGCGGATGTCGAGCATACCGGCACTTTCGAGCTGCGATTTCACCCCGGCGCTGTCGTAGGCCATCGGGATCCCGGCGGCGATGATATCGGCCTGATCGTGAAACTCGCGGTAGCGGATCTCGACGTCGCCGACGATATCCTCTCCCTGCTTATTGACGAAGGCTTTCTTGGGAATGATGATCTTTGAATTGCTTTTGTGCTTAATGGTTCCGCCCTGCTCGGCTTTTACCTTATAAGAAGTATAAGGCACATTGAGCCTGGCGATGGGTGGTGCGACAAAAGCCTTGGAAGGCTTGGGAGTAGGGGTGCTTGTATGGGTCTGGCTCTTAGTAGTTATTTTATCATGGGCAATTTCTTTAGGAGGTTCTTTTTTGAAAACGGAGAAATAGGTAACGGTACAGACAACGGCAACACCTGCAATAATCGCCGAGTACGTGACCTTTTTGTTCTTTAAAAAGCTAACATCGCTTCGGGCTTTCTCGATGCTCTGCTTTTTAAAGGTATTGATCAGTTCTCCAAAATCCTTCCTCGAATTTATTCCTCATCACTTACCGGCGGCCTGTTTAGGTTAAAATTTGATTCCATTCCTAGCTTATTTAGATTTTTTCGTCAGTGTTTTTTTGACACGTTCCAGTATCCTGTATAGTTTTACTTTCGCATTGGTTTCTGTAATATCGAGGATCTCAGCAATTTCCTTGAAGGGGCGTTTTTCAAAGAAACGCATTTCCACCAGTGTCAGGTCGTCGGCTGGCAGCTCTTTGATCACCGTCATCAGGATGCCTTTGTATTGCTCCATGTATTCCTCTTCCACTTCCTCGCAGATGTGCCTGAGATCGCCGATGTCGGCGTTGATGGTTTTCAGGTTCTTTTTATTCCTGAACAGCTGCATCACCTCGCTGTGGGCTATGCGGTACAACCAGCTCGCAAAAGGAACACCTTTGAACTCGTATTTTTCGATGTTGGTCAGGGCTTTGAGGAACACCTGTGCGGTGAGGTCGAAGGCTGTATCCTTATCATCCATACGCTGATAGACATACCCGAAGATCTGTTTGTAGTACTTATCATACAAAGGCCCGAAGTGCTCGGGGTTTTGTTTCGCAGCCTCAATTATCAGTTGTTCGGAGTGCAACTGCTCGGCGGTATGATGGTATCGCGGTGAAAATTCCATATATGCTGCGTTTAAAAGCATTACGGATTTATAATGTTAAAAAGAATAAATAGTTACAGGCAATATTCAAATAAAGTTTCATCCTGAGGTAAAGAGTTGATTTTCAAGGGTGAAATTTTTCATTAAAATGAGTGAATACTGGTTAAAAAATGGCGAAATGCACTTTTGAATGAGTGAGATTGTTTTTGAAAGAATGAAATGAAGGGTGGAATAACAGAAAGCAGAGGAGAAAAAAGACTGTTTTTGAGGATTAACACAAATACTGTTCCGGGAAATAATAATATCAATTCTGAAAAATCGTACTCAGACATTTATTTTTGGGCGCCGGACGAGCTGCGCCGGGCTCCACTCCTGTCTGTCGGGACGGTAAAGGAACTAAAGCCTTTGCATCCCTGGCGCTCGTCACTACCACTTCCCGATACCCGCGCTCAGGAATGACCGCAGGAGTGACATTGACAGGCTCGGTTACCAGGGCGAAAAAACACCCGAAGTGACGGGATAATTTTACAGTCAGTTCGAGTGATTCCGCAATACGCGCGCAGCGTATGCGGGATTGTATCGGGAACGATGGCAGGAAACCAGCACTTCCCCTGATACAATCATACGAAGAACACGCATTGCCACCCGAAGGGACGAATAATCTTACTTCACTTCCGCTGTTGCGGTGATCTCGATCTTCGCGCCGAAAGGAAGACCAAGCACCGAGATGCAGGTGCGTGTGGGTAAGCGCTTCGAAAAATAAGTGACATACTCTTCGTTCACCGCTTTGTAATCGTCCATGCTTTGCAGGTAGATGGTGACAGCCAGCAGGTCGTCGTAGCCGGCATTATGCTGCTTCAGCAGCACCAGCAGGTTCTGCATGATCTGTTTGAGTTCGGCGATGACGCCACCGCTTACAAGCTGTCCGCTTGCAGGGTCGAGGCCGATCTGGCCGGATACGTATAAGGTGCCGTTGGAGGCAATGGCAGGCGTGTAGGGTTTGCTCATGGTATTTTTAATTTTTAAAATGTGGCTTCGAGAGCCTCAGCCAGCGGGTTATCGGTGACTGAGGCTCTCGAAGCCAGGATCGGTTAAAACAACGCTTTCGCTTTCGCTAAAGCCGCATCCAGACCTTCGGGCTTGCTGCCGCCCGCCTGTGCATAGAAGGGCTGTCCGCCGCCGCCGCCGTTGATCTCTTTCGCCAGGTCTTTGATGATCGCTCCTGCGTTGAGATTTTTCTCTTTCACCAGGTTGTCGTCCAGGATCACGGAAATGCTAGGCTTGCCTTTTACCTCCGCACCAAGGATGCACACGCAGTTCTCCACCTGGTTGCGGATCTCGAACAGGATATTCTTAATGTCCTCCGCGCTGTCGAAGCTGATCTTCTCGATGATCACGTTCATACCGTTCTTCGCTTGTACTTTGGAGAGGAGCTCGCGCTTGATGTTCTGCGCTTTTTCTTTCAGCAGGGTCTGAAGCTGCTTTTGCAGCTCGGCATTCTCGTCCACCAGGTTGCTCAGGCTTTTCACCACGTCTTTGTTGTTTTTCAATAAAGCTTTCACCTCATTCAGCGTTGCTGTCTGATGATCGAAGAATTCTTCCGCTTTCACCGCAGTCACGGCTTCGATCCGGCGGATGCCGGCAGCTACGGCGCTTTCCGAGATGATCTTGAAATAGCCGATCTGCCCCGTGGCATTAACGTGCGTGCCACCGCAAAGCTCGATGGAATAATTCCGGTCGAATTCCACCACGCGTACCACATCGCCGTATTTCTCGCCGAATAAGGCCATCGCGCCGGTTTTCTTCGCGTCGTCGATGGTCATCTGCTTGATGCTGCTGTGGATGTTCTCACGAATCTTCGTGTTCACGATCTTTTCGATCTCGTGCAGTTCGGCATCGGTGATCTTGGAAAAATGCGAGAAGTCGAAACGCAGGTACTCGTCATTCACCAGGCTTCCTTTCTGCTCTACGTGTGTGCCCAATACCTGGCGCAAAGCGGCATGCAGCAGGTGTGTGGCGCTGTGGTTGTTTTCGGTGAAGGCGCGTTTTGATTTATCCACTTTAGCGATAAAGGTCGCTTCCACATTTTCAGGAAGCCTGTCGCTGAAATGGATGATGACGCCGTTCTCCTTTTTAGTATCGGTAATATTGATCTTTTCGTTAATGTTCTCCAGGGTGCCCGTGTCGCCCACCTGTCCGCCGCTTTCCGCGTAGAAAGGGGTTCTGTCGAGCACGATCTGGAACTGCTCCTTGTTCTTGGTCTTTACTTTACGGTAGCGCACAATATTGCTTTCACATTCCAGATCAGTGTAACCCACAAACTCCGTTTCCAGAACGCTGCTGTCGGATGATTTGCGGTTCTTTTCAATATAAACCCAATCGTCTGTATCCATCGAAGTGGCGGCACGGGAACGGTTCTTCTGCTCTTCCAGCAGCACTTTGAAGCCTTCCTCGTCGATACTGAGGTCGTAACCGCGCGCGATCAGGGAAGTCAGATCGACCGGAAAGCCGAAGGTGTCGTACAATTCAAATACGACCTTGCCGTCGATCACCTTGCTGCTTTTGGATTGTGTAAGGTCGATGCACACCTGGTCGATACGTTTCAAGCCAATCTCCAGTGTTTTGTAAAAAGAAACCTCCTCCTCTTTGATCACTTTTTCGATCAGGATCTTTTGCGTGTTCAGCTCCGGGAACTGGTGGCCCAGCTGGTGAGCCAGAGTGGGCACCAGGCGGTACATGAAAGGCTCCTTAATGTTCAATGACTGGTAGCCGTAGCGGATGGCACGGCGAAGGATCCGGCGGATCACATAGCCCGCGCCGGTATTGCTTGGCAGCTGCCCGTCGGCAATGGAAAAAGAGATCGTACGGATGTGGTCGGCGATCACGCGCATCGCAATATTGATGATGAGCTGTTTCTTGTGATGGTTCTCATCCTCCGGTTTGTAGCGGTGGCCGCTCAGCTCCTCGATCTTATTCAGTAAAGGTGAAAACACATCGGTATCGTAGTTCGATTGCTTCCCCTGCAGCACGCGTACCAGGCGCTCGAAGCCCATCCCGGTATCCACATGCTGTTTAGGGAGTTTTTCCAGGCTTTTATCGGCCTTGCGCATAAACTCCATGAACACGTTGTTCCAGATCTCGATCACCTGCGGGTCGTCGTTGTTCACCAGTGAAGCACCGGGCACCTTTGCCCGCTCCTCATCGCTCCGGCCGTCGTAGTGGATCTCGGTGCAGGGGCCGCAAGGACCGGTATCGCCCATTTCCCAGAAGTTGTCTTTTTTATTTCCTTTCAGGATGCGGTCTTCAGAGATATATAATTTCCAGGTATCATAAGCTTCCTGGTCGAAAGGCACATTTTCTTCCGGGCTGCCTTCGAATACGGTTACATACAGGCGGCTCTTATCGATTTTATAAACCTCTGTCAGCAATTCCCAGGCCCAGGCAATGGCTTCCTTTTTGAAATAATCGCCAAAGCTCCAGTTACCAAGCATCTCGAACATGGTATGGTGATAGGTATCGACACCTACTTCTTCTAAATCATTATGCTTACCGCTGACGCGCAGGCATTTCTGAGTATCGGCCACCCGTGGAAACTTAATCGGCGCATTGCCCAGGAAAATATCCTTGAACGGCGCCATCCCGCTGTTGTTGAACATCAGCGTGGGATCGCCCTTTACCACCATCGGTGCGGAAGGCACGATCTCGTGGCCTTTCGATCTGAAAAACTCTAAAAATGTTTCGCGTACTTTATTTGATTCCATATAGTTAAAAAAGAAGTAGCGAATATACTAAAAATCAATGGCATCAAAAGCCATATTTTATTCACTTTTTGGGTGATTTATGACTGAATAGAAGATGAATCGTCTTGCTCAAGACTTCGACTGGCGTACCCATCTGGATTAAAATGGGGCTCTGTAGGGCCGTCATGACACGTCGTGACGGACGCCCTAAAAAATCAGGCATCCTCCTGCCTCTGCTGAATAGACGCCAGGGATGAAATCCTGCCCTAGGAATCAACGAAATTGCTATATTTGCTGTTCTTTAAAAGACGGCATGTCGAAGGTAAAATACAGGTTCAATACCAAATCGCTCACGTATGAGAAAGTGAAGGTCACGTTCAGGCAGCGTTTCCTGCAGGTGCTGAGCTACCTGGGCATTGGCTCCGTATTCGCCGTTGTGATCGTGATGCTGGCTTACCGCTTCATCGACTCTCCCAAGGAAAAGCAGCTGCGCCGCGAAGCCGAGGTGATGCGCCTGCAATACGACCTGCTGAATAAAAAGATGAACCAGGTGCAAACGGTGCTCAACGATCTGCAGGACCGCGACGACAATATTTACCGCGTGATCTTTGAGGCGGAGCCGATCCCCCAGAGTGTGCGTCAGGCTGGTTTTGGCGGCAGCGACCGTTACAAGGACCTCGAAGGCTATGACAATACAGCCCTGATGAAGCAGACCACCGAGCGCCTGGACCGCATCACGAAGCAATTGTACATCCAATCGAAATCCTTCGACGAGGTGGTGAAAATGGCCCGGGGCAAGGAAAAGCTGATCGCCTCTATTCCGGCCATTATGCCGCTGAACAATAAAGACCTTAAGCATTTACCGAGCGGCTACGGCTGGCGCACGCATCCCATCTACAAGACCCAGGAGTTTCACCCGGGAATGGATTTTACGGCAGAGCAGGGGACACCGATCTATGCCACCGGCGACGGTGTGGTGGAGGTGGCGGATGCAGCCGCGCAGGGCTACGGAAACCACGTGGTGATCAACCACGGCTATGGCTATAAAACCTTGTACGGCCACATGAGCAAGATCGCGGCCAAGGTCAATGCCAGGGTCAAGCGCGGCGAGCTGATCGGCTATGTGGGAAGTACCGGCCTGAGCACGGGCCCGCATGTGCATTATGAAGTGATCAAGAACGGGGAGAAGGTCAACCCGATCAACTTCTACTACAACGATCTGTCTCCCGAGCAGTACCAGATCATGCTGGAGCTTTCTTCCAAGTCCACCCAATCATACGATTAATGAATTCGACGTATAAAATCGGTTTCTATACCGCTATTTCGTTAGTGATCGCGAACATGATCGGTACGGGTGTCTTTACGAGCCTGGGCTTTCAGCTGTTCGACATTCATTCGGTATTCAGCATATTAGTGCTCTGGCTGCTGGGCGGGATCATCTCGTTCTGCGGTGCTCTGGTGTATTGTGAGCTGGGAGTGGCCATCCCGCGCAGCGGTGGCGAATATGCATACCTGAGCAGGCTCATTCATCCTTCCGTCGGTTTTTTATCAGGCTGGGTATCCTCCACGGTGGGCTTTGCTGCACCGGTGGCGCTGGCCTCCATGGCGCTGGGCTCCTACGTCAATAAGATTTTTCCACAGGTCAGCGTGACGATGTGCGCCTTATCGGTGGTGAGTGTCATCACGGTGATCCATGCCACTAATTTAAAGGCAGGGAGCAGCTTCCAGAAGGTCCTCACGTTTTTGAAAGTATTTGTGATCCTGGGATTTATCATTGCCGGCTTTTGCTATACGCCGGCGCATGAGATCACGATCCTGCCGCAGCCGACGTCCGGAGCGGAAATCCTGAGCCCTGCTTTTTGGGTGAGCCTGATTTATGTGTCGTATGCCTACAGCGGCTGGAACGCGGCATCATACCTGGCCGGGGATATGCAGAACCCGCAAAAGAACCTGCCGAGGGCTTTGCTGATCGGAACTACCATCGTGACGGTGATCTATGTGACCCTGAATTATATTTTTCTGTACAGCACCCCGATCCCTGAGCTGACGGGGGTATTGGAGATCGGGCATGTGAGCGCCATGCATATTTTCGGAAAAGTGCTGGGCCAGTTTATGAGCCTGATCATCGCTTTTCTGTTGATCTCCTCCATCAGTGCCATGATCATGGCCGGCCCGCGGATCATCAAATCGATGGGAGAAGACCTGGAGATCCTGAATTTCCTGTCGAGGACCAACAAGAACAATGTGCCTTATGTGGCGGTGATCGTTCAATCGGCTATTACGGTGCTGTTGATCCTGAGCGCGAAATTCGAGCAGGTGCTGACCTTCGTCGGATTCAGCCTCAGTATTTTCACCTTTCTCACGGTGTTCAGCGTCTTCATTCTGCGTGCCCGGAAGCTCAGCTCGCCCGACTATAAGACCTGGGGCTATCCGGTGACACCGCTCATTTTTCTGGCGCTTAATGCGTTTATCCTTTATACCGTATTCCGCGAGAAACCCTCTGAATCCCTGCTTGGGCTGCTGAATGTAGGCTTTGGCGGGCTGATCTATATTGCCGGAAAATTAATCATCTACAAAAAAGAAAAACAAAAATGTCAGGAAGTTTAAAGTTAGCCGCTTTAGTGTCGGTAATTGGTATGGTTGCATGCACACCTTCATCCAACGAAAAAACGGGTGAGCTGATCATTGATTCGGCGAAGGTGGAAAAAGTGGTGCAGGAAATGACGAAAGATACGGTGGTGAAGGAAGCGCCTTTGCTGGCCTGCGCCAATGATTCCCTGAATTCCCTGGCCGACCTCATGGCAGGCATTGCCGACAGCAATTCGGTATACAGTGAGATTCAGGCCTCCTCAGACTTCAAAGCGTTTAGCCAGAATTTCGACAAGCGCTGGATGAACTTTGACTCGACGCGCCTGACCAGCCTGCGCAGCTTCCGGGACAACGAGCTGGCCAAGGTGGTAAAGACGCCGTCCACCTTGTTCTACCCGTTCTCAGGGCCGGATATTTTATATGCCCAGACCTTTTTTCCCGAGGCGGATAAGTACGTGATGATCGGCCTGGAGCCTGTGGGCAGCCTGCCGCGCTTTAATGCGCAGAACAAGGATTCGATGGATATGTACTATTCAAAAGTAAACACCTCATTGAACGCGATCCTGAAATTCAGCTTTTTCAGAACGCAGAGCATGAAGAACGATTTGAAGAATACGGAGGTGGATGGCACCCTGCACTTATTGATCCTCTTTCTGAAGCGTACGGGCAACGAGTTCTGCTCGGCTAAGCCTGTAACGGTTGACAGCACCGGGAATGTGGTCTACGAGGAATCCTTCGCTTCTTTGAAAAAGAAAAAAACAAATACGCGCGGCCTGGAGCTGAAGTTCACGGATGTGAACAAGAAGCCGAAGACCTTGTATTATTTCTCCCTGAATGCTGCGGATGGCGGATTAAAGAGCAACCAAAGCTTTGTGAACTACCTGAAGGGCATGGGAACCGTGAATACCTACCTCAAAGGTGCTTCCTACCTCATGCATAAAAGCTATTTCTCGATCATCCGCAACGTGATCCTGGAGCAAAGCGAGCAGGTGATCCAGGACGACAGCGGTATTTCTTTCCACTATTTTACCGACAGCGGCCATACATGGAACTACACCCTGTACGGGCAGTATACCAGACCTATCCCGATGTTCAAGGAGTTTTATCAGAAAGATCTCGATTCTCTGTACAAACAGCAGGGCGCCAAAGAGATCGGCTTTGGGATCGGCTATAACTTCAAAGACAAAAACAGTAATCTGCTGATTGCCACCAAACAGCATTAGCGCGAACGATGTGAATGAAAAAAGCAGTCCTATTGATCGGTGTCATCTTACCTTTGCTGCAACATGCACAGACTGCGTTTTCGTTCGACTCCCTGCTAAAGAAAAAGCCGGTATTGCAGAAGGTTGCGGCCGGCTTTAAGAAATACCGCCTGCAGATCATTTACACGCAGATCAAACGCGACGCGGAGGGGAAGCCTTCCTTTAAGAATTACCTCTATCATGTGGATTCCACAACGTATTTCTATTGTGCGAGCCTTGTGAAGTTGCCATGCTCCATCATCGCAATGGAAAAGCTGAACGATCTGAAGCTGGACAAGGAAACGGTGATGTTTACCGATAGTGCCAATACCTGCCAGCGCTCCGTGAAAAAGGATACGACGTCCTTAAGCGGTTATCCAAGCGTGGCGCAATACATCCGCCGCATGTTCCTGGTGAGCGATAACGCCGCTTATGGAAGGGTGTATGAGTTCCTGGGCGTGGATTACCTGCATGACCGCCTGACGGAGCTGGGCTATAAGAATATCCGCATTGTGCACCGCTTCGATGGAGGCTGCCAGGGCACGGCCAACCTGATCACCAACCCGGTGTCTTTTTATGATAAGGACCTGAAGCTGCTCTATCAGCAGAAGCAGGGCCTGCCCTTGCGGAATTATACGAATGCCATCGGGACGTTTAAGGTGGGGAAGGCTTATTACAATGCCCGGAACAAGCGCGTAAATGAGCCGAAGGATTTTACGACGATGAATTACATGTCTTTGCAGAATGTGCATGGCTTATTGCAGCGCCTGGTGTTTAATGAGTTTTACCCGGCTGCAAATCAGTATCACATCGACCGGAGCCAGCAACAGTTCATGCTGCAATACCTTACCATGCTGCCACGTGAGAGCTCACATCCTACTTATGATAAATCCTATTACGACAGCTATAAAAAATACTTCATCTATGGCGATAGCAGGAAGCCGATCACGGACAAAGACCTGAAGATCACCAACATTGTCGGGCAGTCTTACGGCTTTATGGTGGACTGTGCTTATATCCATAACGCCGCTGAAAAGGTGGAATTTATGCTGAGCGCCGTCATCTATGCCAATGAGGATGAAGTGATCAACGATGGAAAATATGAATACAACTCGCTGGCCTTGCCTTTTCTGGCGGAGCTTGGCAGGCAGGTGTATCAGTATGAGTTGGAACGCAAAAAATAAATAATTGCGAATGGGTGCGAATATACAAATCCAGATATGCTAAACCCAGATTTGTATATTCGTATGGATTCGTAATAAGTCATATATGAAAAGTATAGATAGATTAAAGAAGCTAAAGGAATTGCTGGTCATTGAGCGGGAAGAGGATTTCTATCAATACAAGGAGCAGTTTTTAAGGGCCGGCATCGAGCAGCGGAAGAAGAACGGCGCTACCTGGTACCCGATCCAGATCCTGTCGAACGAGATCGGCTATGCGGATTACGTGCACCTGGAAGTGGAGCGCACCAACACGCTCGACATGCCGCATTTGTTCAGCACAGGGAAAAATGTGAGCTTGTTTTCCAATAAGAACCCCGATGAGGTACAGGAGATCACCGGCACGATCAAGCAGTCGGGAAAAAACAAGCTGAAGATCATCATGCATACCGATGAGCTGCCCGACTGGGCTTATGAGGGCAAGCTGGGCATCAACATCCAGTTTGACGATAACAGCTATACCGAAATGCAGAAAGCGCTGGATGAAGTGATCGGTGCCAGGAATAACCGTGTGGCAGAGTTGCGGGAGATCATTGAAGGGAACGAGCTGCCGACCTTTGAAAAAACCGATGACAGCATCCTGATCCCGCAGCTGAACCTGTCGCAGAACCGGGCTGTCAGGCATATCCTGTCGGCGAATGATGTGGCGGTGGTACACGGGCCTCCGGGAACGGGAAAGACCACAACCATCGTGCAGGCGATCCGCCTTGTTCTTCAGACGGAAAAACAGGTGCTGGTATGTGCCCCGACCAATACGGCGGTCGATCTCATTACCGAAAAGCTGACGGAGCAGGGGATCAACGTGTTGCGCGTAGGCCATCCCGCCAGGGTTTCCGAGGAGCTCCTGAAAACCACGGTTGACGGGCAGATCCAGAGCCATGAGCATTATAAGGACATTAAAAACCTGCGCCGCAATGCCGAAGAGTATTTTCGCATGGCCGGGAAATACAAGCGCAGCTTTGGCAGGGAAGAGGCGAAGCAGCGCGCCATGTACTATACGGAAGCCAAGAACTGCATCAAGGAATCGCGCCTGCTGGAGGATTACATCGTCAGCTCCTTATTCGACCAGGCGCAGGTGATCTGCTGCACGCCGGTAACGTCCAACAACCGGGCGCTGGCGCGCAAAACCTTTCAAACCCTGTTTTTCGATGAGGCGTCACAGGCCCTGGAGGCGATGTCCTGGATCCCTTTGCTGAAATGCCGCCGGGTGATTTTCAGCGGCGACCATTTCCAGCTGCCGCCGGTCGTGAAAAGCCTGCAGGCCAAGAAGGAAGGCCTGGACCAGACCATGCTCGACAGGCTCACGAAGTACGAAAATGTATCGTCCCTGCTCACACGCCAGTACCGTATGCACCAGCGCATCATGGAGTTCAGCAATGCCTATTTTTATAAGAACGAGCTGGAGGCAGATGTATCGGTGAAGGAATCGTTGCTAAGCACCAATGAAGACCTGGAGCTGCTCTACAAGCCGATCGAGCTGATCGACACGGCCGGAAGGGGCTTCGAGGAGTTCCAGAACCCCGAAACGCTGAGCACCTCGAATGCGGGCGAAGCCGATCTGTTGTTTAAGCATCTGGAATTACTATTGCAGCAATATACCTATTCGGAGCCTGCCTATCCGGTGAGCATCGGTATTATCTCGCCTTACAAGGAGCAGATCGAATTGCTGAAAGAGAAGCTGGCAGCCTTTGACTATTCGGCTTACCCGGTGAGCGAGCTGGCAGTGAAGACCATCGACGGCTTTCAGGGCGAAGAGCGCGACATCATTTATATTTCCCTGGTACGTAGCAATGCCGACTCCGAGATCGGTTTCCTGTCGGATATTCGTCGCATGAACGTGGCCCTCACGCGTGCGAAGAAAAAGCTGGTGGTGATCATGGATACCGCCACTATCGGGAATCATCCGTTTTACAAAGCGTTCATTGAGTATTGCGAATCCTATGGCTTTTACAAATCGGCCTGGGAATATAGCTACGAGGTATAATGTTGAGCGAAGAGCAGCCACATATGCTGAGGCCTGTAGAAACAGAAGATGGCTCATTGACCTTACTTAATGAGCGCTTCGGGGCGACGTATCATGCCACGCAGGGTGCGAGGGAGGAAAGCCGGCATGTCTTTATTAATCATGGCTTGCTCCTTTTTCTGAAAGAGAATTCCAAAAAAGAGTTGAGTATTCTTGAAATCGGTTTCGGAACCGGGCTCAATGCTTTCCTTAGCTTTCTGGAAGCGGAAAGACTGAGGGTGACAATTCGTTACCATGCAGTGGAATATTATCCGGTGCCTGTGGATCTGGTGCGGCAGCTGAATTTTAGCGATGGTCACTCACAGGACGAACAGGCTGTTTTTATGAAGATACATGAGCAGGCCTGGGGAGAGGAACAAAAACTATCAGAACATTTTTACCTGACGAAGTATTTCGAAAAGATTGAAACGTTTCAGTTATCTCAAATGGTTGATCTGATTTATTTCGATGCTTTTTCGCCCAAAGAACAGCCGGAGCTCTGGACAGAGGAGGTTTTTAAAAACATGTATGCTATGTTAGATAAAGCAGGTATGCTCGTTACCTATTGCGCGCAGGGGCAGATGAAGCGTAATATGAAAGCGGCGGGCTTTTGTGTAAAGGCTCTGAAAGGCTTTGCGGTTAAACGGGAAATGACGGTGGGTTATCGTGATTAAACCCCTGATGATTCATTGCCATTTCGCAATTCAAGCATTGCAAGCATAACGATGATACAGATTTCTCCCAAAAAATAAAGCTCCCCTAAAATCGTGATCTTTGAATAAAAATAAAGCGTCAAAGCGAGTATCAAGAAACAATAGAATAAATTGGCATATCCGATAATTTTTAGGTGGGCTTTCCGGATTTCCTTTACCAGAAAATAATGTGCCAGCGAATAGGCTGCAAGTGCAAAAGCTATAGCCGATAGCACATACAATACATTCCGGGGCATCCCGAAAGCAGGCTCAAACCTTACTAGAAAAAAGCCCAATAAAAACGCTGAAAGCAGTGCTGCCAGCCCATCGATCAGAAAGAGTTTCTTTGAGTTCAGTAATGTCATCGTAAGCGACAAATCCGGCTGGTTAATCTAACTGCTTTTGAAAACAAACGCTGCTTTCAACATCGGCGTATTGCCCGTAGTTCTTAATAATGCTGTAGTTGTTTTTCTGATAGAGTGCAATAGCTTCCGGTTGTTTCTCACCGGTTTCCAGGATGCATGTCTGATAGCCCAGCTCTTTTGCCCAGTTTTCAAGCTCTTTCAGGATGTCCGACGCGATGCCTTTTCCCCGCTTTTCCAATGGCACAAACATGCGCTTGACTTCCATCGTCGTTGTGTCGTACGCTTTGATGGCGCCACAACCTGAGGCAGATTCGTTTTCGTAGGCAAGCACTACATGCTTAATGGCATGGATCTTATTGAATTGCGCAAAAAAGGAATGGTCATCGCCGTCACGGAGAGCCAGCTCTTTATCCAGCTCCTTTACCAGGCTTTGAAAATCCGGGTCATCGGAATTTGTTCTTTTTAAGCGGTACATGTTATCTAGTATCCGAAATGCTTCAGGTTTGCATCGTTATTTCTCCAGTCTTTCACCACTTTCACAAACAATTCCAGGTAAATCTGCTTGCCGAAAAAGGCTTCGGCTTCCTTACGCGCCATCGTGCCCACTTTTTTCAGAGCTTCGCCCTGGTGCCCGATGATGATGCCTTTCTGACTTTCACGCTCCACGAGGATGTCGGCCTGGATGCGGATGATCTTTTCCTCTTCCTTGAACGAATTGACGATCACCTCCACGCTGTAGGGAATCTCACGCTTGTATTTCAGGAGGATCTTCTCGCGGATGATCTCCGACACGAAAAATTTCTCGGGCTTATCGGTTAACGTGTCCTTGTCATAAAAGGCTTCTCCTACCGGCAGGAGCTGGGTGATGCGGTACATCACCGTTTCGAGGTTGAATTTTTTGAGGGCGGAGATGGGGATGATGTCAGCTTTCGGAAGCTTTTCCTTCCACTCGGCGAGCTTGGCATCGAGGATCTCCTGTGTGGCCATGTCGATCTTGTTGAGCAGAATCAGCACAGGCGTAGAGGTTTTCCTGAGTTTTTCGAGGTAGCTTTCTTCCAGCACAATGTCCTCGTAGATATCCACGATCAGCAGAAAGACGTCGGCGTCGCTGAAAGCGGAGATCACAAATTCCATCATTTTTTCCTGGAGCTTGTAATTCGGCTTTAAGATGCCCGGCGTATCTGAAAATACCATCTGGTAGTCGTCGCCGCTCACAATGCCCATGATCCGGTGGCGCGTGGTTTGCGCCTTCGAGGTGATGATGCTTAAGCGTTCGCCCACCAACGCGTTGAGCAGGGTGGATTTTCCAACATTCGGGCAGCCGATGATATTGACGAAGCCGGATTTATGCGGTGTGACAGACATGCGTGTAATTTTGCGGCAAAGATACGAATAGTTTTCTGGAACCACGTTTTGTTCACATGTGAGATTGATCGCATCAGACGTCAGCTCGGGTGTTTTTTGCTGCCTTTTTTTTGCAATCACGCCCTGGCCCGGGTATCGGGGACCACGGCAATACACTCTTTCTGTCATGCTTCCCGATACACCAGCCGAAGAACGAGGCGGCCGGCACTCGAAGCGACAAGCATTCCTGTATTTTCTAAGACCCTATGTGCCTGAGCTATCAGCACGATTCAGGCCGAGCTTTGCATTCCATTCATCCACCAGCCAGTAAGGGTTTTCCTTGAACTTCCGCCAGTCTTCCAGCAAGGAAACATGCAAAAGCGCGAGCTCCTGCTTCAGCTCTTCGCTGTATTTGTCGTAGTCGCTCTTGTAATGCTTGTTGTAAAGGAATTTCTCAAAGTATTCCAGCAGGTTAAAGCAGATGGTGAAATGCCCGCAGGCAATGATCGTATCCGGCAGGATCTTTTCCCCGCCCAGCTGTTCGGGCGAGAACCATAAGGTCGTTCCCATTTTCAGAGAGCGCTGTGCCACCTCCATGATGTGAGGCCCGGGCTCCATCAGCTCCCGGCTGAAGTGCGGGTATTTGTTCTGGCGCTTGATCACCTCCGCCTCCGTGAGCTCGAATACAGCGTTCATGATGAGCCGCGGCCTCCAGACCGGGTCGCCATATACACGTTCGAAGCTGAACCAGCGCATGTGCTTGATGAACACCTTGGTGACCATTTTCGTGACCGACCGGCGCCTGTTGCCGAGCATGTTGTTGATGATGCCGAATTTCAGCTTATCGACATAATGCAGGCGCCTGGCGAAAAAATCGGGAACACCGATGCGCTTTGTCAGGCCTACGAAGCCCATCGAGGTGATGAGCAGGAAAAGGGCCACCAGAATACCGATGGTGCCGATCACAGAGCACATCATGATCACCGGCTTGAGATCCGAGGCGCAGGCGAACAGGAGGACAAGCAACCCGAATAAGGCGCTCATGATGCCAAAGCGGCGCAGCGATTTGAAGTTCCAGTTGCCGATCCAGGGCATGGTTTCCGTATTGCTCCGGATGTAGCTCTCCATCGTGGGGTTGGTGCCGTCGGAAAGGATGTAAAGGTCGACGGATTTTTTGTCTTCCGACCGGAACTCCTTCAGCTCGTCCGGGTAATGCTTCATCCGGTATTCTGCCGAGAGAATGGCATCCACGCCCTGGTTGTCGTCCACGCCGCCATCCATGAGGCCGATCGGGTATTCGATCTTATCGCCGTCGAAGACATTATGAGGCAAGAGGAATTTATCTTTCAGCTTTTGTGCCCCTTCGTAAATAAAGTCATCCGGAAAATTGATGGGCTCGAAGCCAAAGGGAAAACAGGACGAGGCCGCGATGATGTCGGAGAAGCGGATCTCTTTGGCGATCTCTATAGGGATGTGGATCTTACGGTTGCCGATGAACTCGTGGGTGCCCTTGGTATGCGACTTTTCGGTTTTATGAAAATGGAAGGGCAGGGCGAAGTTGAACTCCGTGGCGTTGAAGCTGATCTCTTTCAGGTGGATGGGTTTTGACTCATCCCAGAGCAGGCCGAACTTTTCGTTTTCGAAGTCGCGGAAGTAGATGGAGGAGAAAGCCGTGATCAGGCTGCGCTGCCGGCCGCCCTGCCAGTTGTTGTCGTCGGCCAGGTATTCGAGCGCGTTCTCTACCAGCTCTTCGTTGGTCATAAAGCGGTAAAGGCTTTGGTAACACTCTTCGATGGTGCCACCTTTTTTGATGGTGGTGACGTATTTCACGCCGGTGAAGGTTCCTGCGGAGACGGTGGATAAGATGCGTACGCGCTCCAGGAGGCTGCTCCCATGAAAGGTTTTGGTAGAGAGATAGGATAGAACACCGAGGTGTATGGAGGTGGCTCTGAAACCCCCGCCCGACAAGGAAATGGCGATATTGTGAAAAGGCAGTTTAGGAAGATGCGCTCTTTTTTCAGAACCCGGATTTGCTTTCTTTTTTGTCGTACTATCCATAAACTGTTTTAAAGATACTATTTTATATGCATGCTGATGCGGTGTTTTTTCCTGAACTGAACAATGGGCAGGCGTGGGATCCTGAGGCCGTAGGTCCGGTGGATTGCCCTGATGAACTCATTTGCCAGCAGGGCCTGGCCCATTGCATTGATGTGAATGCCATCGAGGGAAAAGGTCCCCGTTTCGGTATAGTGAATGGCTCTTGCCCTGGCGTCGTAGAACCGTTCGGGCCTGGCATTCGCCAGCAGCTGATTCAGCCGGATTAAGCCCAGGCCCTTTTCTGCGGTGAGGTCAGTGATGACATCGTTATAAGCCGCAATCCTCGCTTTGATCCGGGCAATTTCTGCCACCGTGAGGTAATAGCTTTTGGGAATGGGAAGGCGTCCGCTTAAATACTCCAGCCTTAAAGGATCCTCCATGATCTCGCAGAGGACGATCTCTCCCTTCTGCATCTGCCGGAGAAGAGGCCGGTCACCAGCGGCTTCAATGACGAAGGCATTTCTCCCTGTTCTGAATTCCAGGCCGCTGCCGGCGTAATGCAGGGTGAGCTGTATCGCCTCCTGCTTCTCCAGGAGCAGCTGATCGTAAGCAATGGTATTGAAAAAGGGGATGGTGGTGAGGTCGGGCAAGGTTGCCAGGATGCCCTTCGCCCCTTGCTCCGTCAGTCTTTCGGTGATGTAGCGCAGCGTGGCCGCAAAGCCTTCGCCGGGTCTTCCTTCCAGGGGCGTCATCACATCATCGGTGCCGCCATGCATGGCATAGGACAAAATATCGTTGTTGCCGATGAGCATCGTGAAAAACGTCGGATGAAGCTTCAGGATGTCCTCCAGGATGGAGGTCTTTGCCGGATCGGAAGCCAGGCGCGTGAAAAAAGGATTATAGTTGCCTGCGCCCCTGGACGGATCGCCATAGCCGGGCATCAGCAGGTGCGCTGCCTTGACGCCGGGCACGGCTAGGTTATGAAATGGTCCGCCCTTGTGGTAATGATTTTCCGAAAGAATGCTCTGGTCACCAGTCTCAGCGTGATAGGAAAGGCAGCCCCATTTGTTTTTTGGATTATGCTCGTCGGGAACCAGGATCAGCCTGGAGCGGCCGATGAAGCCGATACCGGGCGATTGCTTGTCGACAAGGGCCTGCCGGAAGACGAGTGGCTGAATGGATTGGTATTGGCGGGCGACCAGGTTGGGGTAGGCATTGATCTGGCCTTTGTAATAGAGCGCCCCGTCGGCATATCCTGCTGTAATGGAATCTCCAATGGCGACAAACCGGCTGAAGTCTATCGTGTTTTTTTGATCTGCCATAAGCGGTGCGGGCGGGACTGATTAATGAAACCCTGTTTGTTCTTACGAATATAGCGGCCAGATGTTTCAGATTATCGTAAAATTGTTGGAGGTGAATGTTTTGTCGAATCGGGACGTGTTGCTTTCCTGCTGTCGTTCCCGATACATCCTGCCTTCCGCTGTGCGCTTCATGCGGAACAGCCGAACGGGGCATCTGAATATGTCCTGCCACTTCGGGTGACAATGTGTGCCCTTTGCATTGGTGTATTGAGAAGTGATTGTGCCAAGCGCCAGGGATTGATGCGCCTGCCTGACCGGACGGGCAGGAAAATCCTTTTGCGGAACCGGGCAGGGATATTAATGATAGCAAGAACTTGCCATCCGCAAAAGGTTGAAGCAGAAAGCCCGCCAGGCGCTCTAAAACACATAGTGATTTTAGGACCTGACTTCACATGCACAGCTACCAGTCGTTTTTTCAGCTCCTGTAAGATCAGCCTGAACAAAAAACGGATGCAGAAATCCTGCATCCGTTTTTTTGCAACTAGCTAAACCTAAACTACAATCAGGGGAATACGACCCCTTTATATTTAGTTGCATCCACCTGCGGAATCGTTGAGCCGTACTGGCTGTTGATCGCTTTGATGAATTCGTTGGTAAGCAGGGCATTGGCTCTTGGTGTCAGGTGGACCCCATCGAGCGAAAAGGCGCCTCCGCTTACGAAAGTGGCACTTGTTGTAATTCCGTTGTACACAATACCTGCTTTTGCTTTGGCCATAAAGGCGTTCACGTCTACATAAGCAAGTCCTTTGGCGGCAGCCACGGATTTGATCTTGGCATTGTAGGCCGCTACGGCATTCTGGATGTTGGCGATCTCCGTTTCGGTAAGCACGTATTGGTTGGCCAGGGGCTTGGACGAGCCCCATCCGGCGCATTTCAGAGAGTCCTGCGGGGTGGTGAGCAGAACGTATTCCGTTGCCTTGATTTGCCTTCTGCCACCCGGTGCCGAGCTGTCGAGGATCATAAAGGGATTGGCTCCCTCGTGAAACGAAATGCCGAGCGCGGCATAGGCGGCACTGAGCTGTGTGGCCTGCGTGGCATCCAGCGTTAAGCCGTTGTATGGGATGGTGGTGGCAAAGGGAATGCTTGTCACATCCGGGATATTGCCTACCACGCCTTTGGCGCCATTAGCGGTCATGGTATTGATGATGAGGTCGTAGCTGGCATCGAAGCCAACTCCCGGGCTGCCGGCCGAAGGCGTCACCGCATCCGAGGCGCCGCCTGCCAGCGCATAGGCCAGCACGTCGTTATTGCCGATGAATACCGAAAAGAAGGTTGGGTTTTGCGCTGCCGCTTTGGAAAGTATGGAGGCGCTGGCAAACTCGGAAGGGGCGAGGATACGGGTGAAGAAAGGGTTGTAGTTCCCTAAGCCGTTCGCCGGATTGCCATAGCCCGGATATACCGTCGTGATCGCTTTGGCGCCCGGAATTCCCATGTTGTTATAAGGGCCCTGCGCAGCAATGTTATTGGTGAAGATGCTGAAGTCCCCGCTTGTTGCAAATGGAACAGGCGACAGGCCCGATACACCTTTGCAGTCGGTTTTATAGCCCAATACAGAGCGGGCATTGCCCGAGGAGCCGATCCCTGCCGAGGCTTGCGGCACCAGCGGCTGTACAAAGTCGCCGCCGCCAACCTGCCTGAACTGTTCTGCTATCAGGTTCGGGTAAGATACCATTTGCCCATCGTAGTACAGGGCAGCATCGGCAAAGCCTGCGGTGATGGAATTACCGATGGCGACATATCTGGACACATCCAGATCGCCTTTGCCCGGCTCCGGCGCATCTAATTTCGGTTTGCAGCTGCTTGTGAGCAGGCCCAGTACGAGCGCGGCTGCTATAGATTGGTAAGATATCGTTTGCATAGTCGTTAAGATTAAAATTTATAGAATACAGAAACTCCCGGAATCACCACATTGGTTTTGTAAGTGCCACTCAGGCCTGTCTCCAGGTTGGTGTCTTCCCTGTTCAGCTGCGAGAAGTAGAAGGAGGCATTGATGCCGAATTTTTGTTTGATCGTGTAGCCGATCCCCGCGGTATAAATGATCCTGTTGGCATCCGGTGTTTCCGGCGTCACGTAGCCATCCTGCACCGGTGAAATGCCATAAGCGATGCCCAGCCTGACGGCGAGAGCGTCGATGATCTTATACTGGCCACCTAAGCGGAAGGCAAAGGTGTTTTTGTATTCACGTGCCGATTTGGTATCGACGAGCGAAGTGGTATTGTTCTCGTAATCGAAAGCCAGGGTGTCATAGGCTTTCCAGCCTACGTAGTTGACATCGGCGGCAATCGTCAGCTTTTCTATCGGGGTGTAGGCAAGGCCCAGCGTCAGCACCTGCGGGAGGGGCAGTGTCGCTTTGAACTTTCCGTTCGGGAAATTGCTGCTCAAAGCCGAAGGAACCGTGAAGGTCGCGTCGCCGCTTTTTACTTCCATGTTCACCTGCGAGCGGTAGCTCAGCGCCACCGAGAATTTATCGATCGGCTTGTAGTAGATGCCGGCATTAAAGCCAAAGCCGTTGGCTTTACCGCTTAGCTCGGCATGTCCGTAGGTGCCGCTGGCATCCACCACCGGAATGTCCTTCTGAAGGTTTACCTTGCCGTTGGCATACACAAAGCCTGCGCCGATCCCGAACTTGTCGTTGATCTTATAGCTTACCGTCGGTTGAAAGAAGATAGACTGGAGCTGCAGGCGTGTTAAGGCAAAGCGGCCCATCCAGCCTTCTTCCCATTCCACGGTGCTCCCAAAAGGCGTATAAATGCCTAATCCCAGCTTGAGCCTGCTGCTGTCCTTCAACCCGAAAACACCGTAAGCCGCAAAGGGATAGCTTACCGGCGAGGTGGTCTCTGCGGTTAAGTTGGTGTTCTTGTCCAGGAACTTACCATGCGAGATTGTCGGGCTGACCCCGATGTTGACTTCATTGCCTTTGAGAAAGGACATGCCGCCCGGGCTGTAGAAAAGAGAGGCGCCGTCCTGCACGAAAGCGGTACCCGCATTGGCCATGCCCTGCTGCGCCTGGCCCTGTAAATTTACCTGATAGCCCTGGGCGCCGGCAATAAAGGGCGACGAGAGCATCAGCATTGCTGCTAGTTTGTGTAGGTTTGTCATATGGAGAGGTTTGAGGTGTTAGAATTATTTGATATCCGAAACTTTGTACCAGGTTTGTGTTCTGCCGATGAGGGAAATGCCGATGTAACCGCGAAGGTCTAATTTTCCGTCCCTGTACTTGATGGTGCAGCTATAGGTTTTTCCGTTCTCCGGATCGTAGATGGTGCCGTCTTCCCATTCGTCCTCATCAAATTCGAAGCCTTTGAGCATGTTCAGGCCTAAGAGCGGCACCGATTGTCTGGCTTTATCAGGATTGTTCCTGTCGGTTTTAGGCTTGCCGTCTTCGTAGGTCGGCGTTTTGAGCCAGACGATTTTCCCATTGTACGTTTCGCCTTCTTTGTAGATCTGTACTTTGGCCTTTCCGCTGGCCGTGAGCCAGGTGCCGAGGATGGCATCCGCATTGACCGTCTGGGAAAAAGCGCAGAGAGAAAGGCATAAAAGAAAAAGAGCAGGTAGTGTTTTTATCATAAGCCTGTATCTTTAAGGTTAAGAGATGCGTCTTCATTCAAATCTAGTGAATGGCACGCCAAATCCACTTGATTCACAACAGGAAATGACTTGATGTATATCAAGAGCGTGGAGCATGCGTAAGTAATATTACGTGACAGTTTGTAAGAGTGGATCCACATGAATGATGGATCCGTTTTTTGAGCGCCTGCCTGTCGGCAGATAGGCCCGGGCGGGCTGCGTTGGGCTCTTACGACACGTCGTGATCGCTCCGGTTTTTTTTTAGGGCGAAAGAGACAGCGCCCTGAAAAGAATTAAACCCTTTGCAGCCCTGGCGCAGCAAAAACCTGGAATGGAATGTAAATCGCAAATTCACAGAAAGTATTGCGTGAGGGATTGCAGCGAAAATCCTTTTGCCGGGCACTGAACGTAGTCGAAGTGCGGCAAAAGATTGTAGCGCAAAGCCCGACCCGCTGCCTCTTTGCGGGGCACGCCCAAAATAACATCAAATGCATAACAGTATCCCGCATGCATGATGTAAAACAAATCATTTCTTGACAAACTCCAGGTTGCGGATGTACACCTCATTGAGGGCCGTGGCACAGAGCTCTCCCTGCTTATCGAAAATGTCGATTGGGTACATTTTTACAAATTTGCCTTCGGTTTGTAGAGCTTTTTCCGCATCGGCCACCATCTCATCGCTGATCGTGATGGTATAGAAGAGATCGGTCCTTCCGGGCTTGATGTATTGGATCTGGGCGCTTTTGAGCCACACGGTAATTTTAAAGCCCTTATGCTGCATGATCTGCCCGAAGAGCAGGGCATAGAAGGGATCGGTGGCCGAGAAAATCGTTCCGCCGAAAATGGAATTCCCTAAATTGGAGGTAAAGAGGCTGCGGTTGATCTTGACATCGATGCCTCTGAATCCCGGATGCACTTTTTTTACCCAGATGCGCTGAAAGAACATGGGCGGGTAGAAGCACATCAGCCACTTGAGGGTATTTTCAGAGATCTTCATCAGGCATTAGATCCTTGTTTGATAGACTGGCTGCGCAGGCGGCTGAGCGTTTCGGGGGTGATCCCCAGGTAAGACGAGAGGTAGATGGCGGGCACACGGTTGCTGAGCTTGGGCTGCGAGCGTAAAAATTCCTGGTAACGCTCCTGAGCCGAATAGCCGGCGCGGTTCAGCTTCCTGGCGCGCTGCAGGGCCTTGATGAAATAACGTTCAATGATCTTCCTCACGGCCCGCTCAAACATCGGGATCTCATCGTAAAAGCGGTGCAGGTCTTCATACGTGAGGACAAAGACCTGGCTGTCCTCGATGGCTTCGATGTTGATGCCGGCAGGCTGACGCGATAAAAAAGCTTCCGCGTCGCCAAACCAGTTGTTCTGGGCAATCAGGTCGGTGGTGTGCTCGTTGCCCTGCTCGTCAAAAATGTAATTCCTGAAAAGCCCTTCATTCACGTAGAACATGCAGTTGCCGTTATCGCCTTCGCTGAGCAGGTTTTTCTTCTTCTTGATATGCCTGATCTTTAAGGACTCCACGAACTTCTGAATTCCTTCATCCGTGATGTTGGCGTGCTGTTTAACGTTATTGATAAGCTTTTCAAACATGGCGTAGTGCTTGGGCAGTGGTTATACTTTCATTTTCACATTCTTCCAGGCTTTGATCTGCCAATTGATGAGGCCTGTGCAGATGTGGTTGTTTTCAGCGTCATACACGTCTACCGGAAATTCCTTGAAAACAGCTTCCTGTGTTTTCAGCGGCTCCAGGATCTCTTTGTCGATCTGCTCCCTGCTGATCCTGAAGGTCACGGTCACATCCGTTTTGGCCTGGTAATGATAGGTCATGTGGATCGTTTTCAGAATGATCCTGTAATCCTTCGGCGAGAAGTTCCGCAGCAGGCTGAGGCCCGATACATATTCGCAAAGCGTGGCCAGCAGGCAGGCATGGATGCCTTTGATGTGGTTGCGGTTCGGGCGGGTGTTCCGCACGCGCATGGTCAGCTCTTCGTCACCGATAGCCGTTACACGGATATTGTGCGGCCTGTTGAAGGGCACCGTTCGCAGCAGAACGAAGTTGAGCATCCACAGGTAGAAAGCGGAGTGTCGTGCTTTATGGATGGAGGCCTGCAGACGGTCCATTATTTTGCGAAGAGGCTGTTGACGTAATCGATGTACTTCTGCTGCGCGTCTTCCTTGCTCATGCCTTTTTTGCCGTTCCACGCATTGTATTTGGCGGCGGCAACGAAGTCGAACATGGCCGGCTTATCGATGTTGATGTCGCCGATCGTTGCCTGCTTGTTCAGGGCGTACAATTCGAGCATCACATCGTTGCCCGGTTTTTCCGGTAATTCTATCACGCGTTTTTTAGCGTCTTCAAATGATTGTTCCAGTGCTGTCATGGTATTGGGGTTAGGGGTTGGTTCGGTTTTTTTCTCAGGCACTTCCTCCAGAACGAAGTTGTCGCTTTTGGGGATTTCCAGGAATTTAGAGGCCCATGCTTCGGGCAGGGAGGCCAGTTTGCGTTTCACCATGTCTACCCAGGCGCCCTGCACGTTGATCTGTGCTGCCTGCACGCCATCGCCCCTGTACAGGGCCTGGGTGAAGGACCAGCGGCTTCCGTCGCGCCGGCAGTGCGTGAGCTCGCAGGTTACCCTGACGGTATCGCTCGGGCGCACCTCGCGCATGTAGATCAGCTCCTCACGAAACAGGATCGGCCCTATTTTCAGCTCCTCCAGGAGGTTGGCGTTGAAGCCAAGGCTTTCCAGGATCTGCAGCCTTGCCTGTGCCGCAAAATCGGCATAGGCCGAATGCCGCAGGTGCATATTGGCATCGATCTGCGACCACAGGACCCGGCCTTCAAAGAATACGTTTTTCATTTCTGGATGTTTACAAACGAGTGTCATGTCATGCTGCCACGCCGGAGCCTGAGCCAGCATCTCACTGCTTTTACAGTTGATTCATGAGATGCCGGACCAGGCCCGGCATGACTTTCACGTTTGTGTTATTAAATTAAAAACAATACCTGCTCTCAGCGATCAGTTTCTGCGCAACAACTTGTCTTGCGGCCTTCGCGTTGAAAGGCTCCTGCTTGGTGTAGCGTTTCAGGCCCATCAGCATCATGCGGAGCTCGTCGCCTTCGCCGTAGCTGTTCAGGGCTTCCTTGCCATACACCCAGATCTTATCGCAGGCAGAGTTGATGTAGCTGCGCATCATTGCCAGCTGCTCGGTGCAGGCCGCTTCTCCGCGCATGCCTACCAGCTTTTCCACACGCAGCAGGGTTGATTCGGCAACATAGGTTTCGATGGCCATATCGGCAATGTTCATGATTATCTCCTGTTCCTTGCTCAGGGTCGTCATCAGCTTTTGTACGGCGCCACCGGCAATCAGCAGGATCGCTTTTTTGAAGTTGGCCACCAGCTTTTTCTCGTAGGCGAATAAGGTGTCATCCGGCTCGGAGAACTCAGGGATGCCGACCAGCTCGGAAGCCACCTGCTGTGCTGGACCCATGAGGTCGAGCTCGCCTTTCATGGCGCGTTTCAGGATCATATCCACAATGAGCAATCGGTTGATCTCGTTCGTGCCTTCGAAAATACGGTTGATGCGGGAATCGCGGTAGATGCGGTCCATCGGCGCTTCAGCGCTGTAGCCCATGCCGCCATAGATCTGCACGCCTTCATCGGCCACATAGTCGAGGGTTTCGGAGCCATGTACTTTTAAGATCGCGGCTTCCACGGCAAACTGCTCGATGCCTTTCAGGGTCGCTTTTGATTTTTCCATGCCGCCGGCAATCAGGTCGTGGATGGCATCCTCCACATTTTGCGATGCCCTGTAAGTGGCGCTCTCAGAAGCGAAGATGCGGATGGCCTGCTCTGCCAGCTTGTAGCGGATGGCGCCGTATTTGGAGATCGGGCGCTCGAACTGCACGCGCTCGTTGGCATACTGGATAGACTGTGTGCTGGCGCGCTTGCTTCCGCCAATGGCAGCGCCGGCTAATTTGATGCGGCCGATGTTCAGGATATTCACGGCAATCTTAAAGCCGTTCTGCCTTTCCGATAATAGATTTTCTACCGGCACTTTGCAATCGTTGAAGAACACCTGGCGCGTGGAGCTTCCTTTGATGCCCATTTTATGCTCTTCCGGGTTTAAGGAGATCCCGCCGAAGCTTTTTTCGACGATAAAGGCCGAAAGGTTCTTATCATCGTCGATTTTAGCGAACACCGTGAAGACATCGGCAAAGCCGCCATTGGTGATCCACATTTTTTGCCCGTTCAGGACATAGTGCTTACCGTCGGCGGTGAGCTTAGCACTTGTTTTGCCGCTGTTGGCGTCCGATCCGGAGCCAGGCTCCGTCAGGCAATAGCAGGCTTTCCATTCGCCGGTAGCCAGCTTCGGAATGTACTTCTTTTTCTGCTCCTCGTTGCCGTAGTATAGGATCGGCAAGGTGCCGATGCCGGTGTGAGCCGATAAGGCCACGGCGGCCGAGTAGCCCGCTCCCAGCGCTTCCGTTGTTAACATGGACGTTACGAAGTCGAAGCCTAATCCGCCCAGCTCTTCCGGGACAGAAACGCCAAGCAGGCCTAAAGCGCCGGCTTTCTCCATGATGGAAGGCATCAGGCCTTCTTCCTGGCTGTCGATACGGTCAAGGATCGGTAATACTTCCTGGTCGATGAAATCGTCGCAGGTTTTTTTCATCATGATCTGTTCTTCCGACCATTGCTCGGGGATAAAAATGTCGTTTGCTGATGTTTCTTTGATGAGGAACTCACCGCCTTTTGTTTTTCCTGTTGTTGCCATAATCCTGTGGTTGTTTTTTTATATAACGTTTTTTTTTAAATTATTTGAGTAATGCCAAAGCGCCCTCTGCCAGTAACTGCGAGCCGTAAGGGATGCAGCCTTCATTGAAGACCACTTTGGAGTCGTGAAGAAAATAGGTTTTCTCTGCCGTGTCCTGGGCGCCCAGGAAATAGAACATGCTCGGCACTTTACGCGAGTAGAAGGCAAAGTCCTCGGAGCCGAGGATGGCATCTACCGGGATGATGTTCTGTTTTCCGAAAACGGATTCCAGCGGGCCCGATACTTTTTCGTGAATGGTTTTGTCATTCAGCAGGCTCGGGTAGTTCAGGTCGTAGCTGATCTTAATGTCGGCGTCAAAAGAAAGCATGGCAGCCTGGATGATCTTTTCGATCCGTGCCAGCACCGTGTTGAAGGTGCTCAGGTCAAGCGCCCTCACGGTGCCTTCCAGCACCACTTTATCCGCGATCACATTAGGCGCAATCCCGCCATTTATTTTGGTGAAGGAGATCACCGTCGGTTCGTGCGGGGGTATGTACTTGTGAGCAATGGAAGAAACGGCCTGGATGATATGGCTGGAGATGAGGATGGCATCGATCCCCAGGTGCGGCGCTACGGCGGCATGCGCCATGCGGCCCGTGATCTCGATCCTGAAGAAATTGGCGCAGGCCAATGCCTGCCCCAGCTTATAGGCTACTTTTCCTACAGGCAATAATGGATGCACGTGCAGGGCCAGCGCCGCTTTCACATCGTCCAGCTCACCGGCCTCCACCATGCGCTGCCCGCCGGATTTTTTCTCGGGATCGTCGTAGGTGCCTTCTTCCGAAGGCTGGAAGATGAATTTGATCGTTCCTTTGTAATCTGCATCCTTCAACAGCGCAGCTGCTCCTAAAAGCATCGTCACATGCACATCGTGGCCGCAGGCATGCATCAGGGGAACGTCGTGATTTCCTGCATTGGTCTGCTTGGTGCTTTTAAAGGCCAGCTCCGTATTTTCCCTGATCGGCAGAGCATCCATGTCGGCCCGCAAAACGATGCCGGGGCCTTCCCCTTTGCTGAGTGTAGCTACCACCCCGGTTTTGGCAATGTTCTTTTTATAAGGAATGCCGAGCTTGTCGAGCTCCCGGCAGATCAGCTCTGCCGTTTCATACTCCTGGTAGCCGAGCTCAGGGTTGGCGTGAAGCTGTCGCCTGATGCTGATCAGATTATCCAATACGTCCTTTTGCATGATCTATCGTTTTTATCAGAGTAATTCAAAGACACCGGCCGCTCCGTGTCCTGTGCCGATACACATGGTCACGACGCCATATTTTTTATTCTGGCGGCGCAGCTCATTAAATAATTGAACCGATAATTTGGCGCCGCTGCAGCCCAGGGGATGCCCCAGGGAAATGGCTCCTCCGTTGACGTTGACCTTGTCCGGGTTGAGCTTCAGCTCGCGGACCACCGCCAGTGACTGGGATGCGAAGGCTTCATTCAATTCAAAGAGGTCGATATCATCGATCTTTAAGCCGGCCTGTTCTACCGCTTTCGGAACGGCGAACACAGGGCCGATGCCCATGATGCGCGGCGGAACGCCCGCTACGGCATGCGATACCAGGCGGGCGATAGGCGTCAGCTTATGCTCTTTCATGAATTTTTCGCTCACCACCATCACGAAAGCCGAGCCGTCGCTGGTTTGCGACGAGTTGCCCGCCGTAACGCTGCCGCCGTTGGCAAACACCGGCTTCAGCTTCGCCAGGGCCTCGATAGAGGTATCGGCTCTGGCACCTTCGTCGGTATCCACGATATAGTCTTTGCTTTTCTTTTTGCCGTTCTCGTCCACGAAGGTTTCCGTTACTTTCACCGGAACGATCTCATCTTTGAACTTGCCTGCTTTGATGGCCGCTATGGCTTTCTGATGCGATTTATAGGAGAACTCATCCTGGTCTTCGCGCGATACGTTGAACTCTTTGGCAACCGCTTCCGCTGTTAAGCCCATGTTCCAGTACCAGTCGGCATGCTCTTTCGCTACTTTGGGATTCGGTACAATGCGCCAGCCGCCCATCGGGATCAGGCTCATGCTTTCCACACCACCGGCAATAACACAGTGTGCGTAGCCTGCTGCAATTTTCGCTGAAGCCAATGCGATTGTTTCCAGGCCTGAGGCGCAGTAGCGGTTCACCGTCATCCCCGATACTTTATCGGTATTCAGTGCTAATAAAGAAATCAGCCTGCCGACGTTCAGGCCCTGTTCGGCTTCGGGCATGGCATTTCCTACCATCACGTCGTCTACAAGCGTGTGCTCTATCTGGGGAAGCGAGCCCATTAAATGTTTGATCACATCGGCCGCGAGGTCGTCAGGACGTGTAAAACGAAATCCGCCTTTGTTGGCTTTGCCTACGGCGCTTCTGAATCCTGCTACAATATATGCGTTCATAGTGTATAGATTTTTAGATGTGAGTAGTGAGATGTGAGACCTCTATACTTCACCGATTAATTATTTTATTGACTTATTTATAGATTTGAAATATTAGTAATGGGATATAAATAGTAAGATGTGGGGCTTTTGCATTTATCGATTATTACTTATTGTTTTTTGAAAACTGTAATTCATTTTTTGAATCCCATCCACCTGGGTTAACAACATCTCGGTTGTTTCTTCTGTGAGGAGATTGAGTCTGCCAGAGATGACAATTTGAGTTTGTAATTCATAAGAGGAACCGTTGGCTATGGATAAAAAATGGCGAAACTCGTTATTGGAATTTCTTCCTGCACCTTCCGAAATATTTGAAGGAATTGAAACGGCAGCTCTTCTGATTTGAGAAGTCAGGCCATAGGTTTCTTCCTTCGGAAATTTTTCAGTGGCTTTGTAAATATCCACGGTGAGGTCTATCGCCTTATTCCATATTTTTAGCTCTTTAATATTATGCATGTTTCATAGATTTGAGATACGAGTATTGAGATATGAGACTTCTATACTTCATCGGTTAGTTATTTAATTGATTTTATGTTAGTTTTTTGTATTACTCTCACTACTCATATCTCACTACTTATGTCTAGTTCCTCAGCACTTTCCCTCCATTAATGATGCTATGCAGTCGCTCCAACGTTTTTTTCTCGGTGCAAAGCTGCACGAAAGCTTCTCTCTCCAGGTCCAGCAGGTATTGCTCGCTTACCTGGGTTGGCTGCGACAGGTCTCCGCCGGCAATCACGTAGCCTAATTTCTGGGAGATCTTCAGATCGTGCTCGCTCATGTAGTTTCCGCTATACATCGAGTTCGCTCCTACATATACCAAGCCTAAGGCCTGGTTGCCGAGCACCCTGATGTCTTTGCGTGGCACCGGCTTGGTATAGCCTGCTTCAGCCAGCAACAGGCATTCTGCTTTGGCTTCTGCCAGCTGGCGTGCGCGCGACACGACGACTTTGTCAACTCCTTTTCTTAAGATCCCAAGGTCAAAAGCTTCGTAGGCAGAGGTGGATACTTTCGCCTGGCCGATGGTCAGGAATTTTTCTCGGAAGATGTTCAGCTCCACATCGCCTTCATGCAGCGAGTCGGACAGGCGTACGGCAAACTCTTTGGTTCCGCCTCCGCCAGGGATTACTCCCACGCCGAACTCCACAAGGCCGATGTAGCTTTCGGCATGCGCCACCACCATATCGGCATGCAGGCACATCTCGCAACCGCCACCCAGTGTGAGGTTATGAGGCGCCACCACTACCGGAATAGACGAGTAGCGCATCCGCATGGTTGTGTTCTGGAACATACGTACCGCCATGTTGAGCTCATCCCATTCCTGTTCAGCCGCCATCATGAAGATCATCCCCACGTTGGCACCTGCCGAGAAATTCGCCCCTTCGTTGCTGATCACCAATCCTTTGTAATCTTTCTCCGCGATGTCGATGGCCTTGTTCAGGCCTGTCAGCACTTCACCGCCGATGGTATTCATCTTGGTGTGGAACTCCACATTGAGGATGCCATCACCCAGATCGATGATAGAAACACCACTGTTCTTCCAGATGGTATTTGTGGAGCGAAGGGCATCCAGCGAAATGAACTCTTCCGTTCCCGGGATCGTTTTATAGGATTTGGAAGGAATGTCGTAAAATACTTTCTTGCCGTTCTCTATCTTGTAGAAGCTGGTATTTCCTGCCTTCAGGAAATCGTAGACCCAGGCATTTGGCTTCAGGCCCGCAGCCTCCATCAGCTCCACCGATTCTTTCACCCCAATGGCATCCCAGTATTCGAAAGGTCCGAGGTCCCAGCCGAACCCGGCTTTCAGGGCATCATCGATCTTATAAAGCTCGTCTGCGATTTCGGGAATGCGGTTGGAAACGTATTGGAATAAGCCGGCGAAGGTGGCGCGGTAAAATTCCCCTGCTTTATCCTTTCCGGCAACCAGCATTTTTAAGCGGTCTTTCAGGTTCTCGACCGGTTTGGTCATCTCCAGCGTGGCAAACTTCGCTTTTTGCTGCGGGCGGTATTCCAGTGTTTTCAGATCGAGCGCCAGGATCTCCGATTTGCCGTCCTTGCCTTTCACTTTCTTATAAAAGCCCTGTCCGGTCTTATCGCCCAGCCATTTGTTTTCCACCATTTTTTTCAGGTAATCCGGAAGTGCAAACAGGGCATTGGCTTCGTCATTGGGAACTCCCTGCTTTAAGCCGTTGGCAACGTTGACGAGCGTATCCAGGCCAACCACATCGGCTGTGCGGAAGGTGGCCGATTTCGGACGCCCTAAGACAGGGCCGGTTAACTTATCGACCTGCTCTACGGTAAGCTCCATTTTCTCCACCAGGTGCAGCAGGGACATAATGCCGTATACGCCCACGCGGTTGGCAATAAAAGCCGGAGTATCCTTGGCGAGCACGGTTGTTTTTCCTAAAAATTTTTCCCCGTATTCCATCAGGAAAGAAACGATCTCCGCTTTGGTATGCGGAGTAGGGATGATCTCCAGCAATTTTAAATAGCGCGGAGGGTTGAAGAAGTGTGTGCCGCAGAAATGATCCTTGAAATCCTCGCTTCTTCCTTCCGTCAACAGATGGATCGGAATACCGGAGGTGTTAGAGGTGATCAGGGTTCCGGGCTTGCGGAATTTTTCAACCTGCTCGTATACTTTTTTCTTGATGTCCAGGTTCTCCACCACCACTTCGATGGTCCAGTCGTAATGGGCGATCTTAGCCATATCATCTTCAAAGTTGCCGGTGGTGATGCGTTTGGCAAACTCCTTTTTGTAGATAGGCGAAGGATTCGACTTGAGGGCGAATGCCAGAGCATCATTGACGATGCGGTTTCTCACGGCCTTGTTTTCCATCGTGAGCCCCTTTGCCTTTTCGGCGTCGTTGGGCTCCTTCGGAAGAATATCGAGTAATAATACTTCACAGCCAATATTGGCAAAGTGACAGGCAATGCGGCTGCCCATAACGCCAGAGCCGAGGACGGCAACTTTTTGAATGAGTCTTTTCATGTGGTGTGTATTTAGTGTGTTTATTGTTTCAGTAGCCTGCTGCGCTGTTCGGCCAGCTCGGTGATCTCGTCGAGAACCTTAAAAAAGGTGTTTATTTTTTCTTTCCCTATTTTCAACTCCGCCATGTGGTTAAAATTCCTCACCGTATTTTTGGCAAGCTCCTTTTGCTGGACCCCTTTTTTGGTGAGCATGATCTTGGTTTTGCGCTTGTCGTTCTTATCCGGGATGCGCTGGATCATTTTTTTCTCTTCCAGGGACTGGATGATGCGCGACAGGGAAGTGCCTTCCATGCCGAGAGCCGGCGCGATTTCCGAAGCGTAAGAGCCCTCGTGGCTATCCACATTCAGCAGGAAATGCCCCATCGCAATGGTGGCATCATGCAGTAGAGCCTCCGCATTGTACATGCGGCTTACTACCTGCCAGGCGGTCTTTAGTTTGGAGTCTATTGTCTCGGTATGCTTTTTACTCATGACGATAACAAATATACATATTAATATTATGCACGCATAACAAATGTATGGTTAATTTTTTGTTAATTTTCCCTGTAGATCTTATTGTAAGCTTCCTTATTGGCTTCCATAATGACCTTCCGTTTCAGGGAGAGCTTAGGCGTCATTTCACCATGCTCGATGCTCCACTCTTTAGGGAGCAGGGCGATCTTTTTAATTTTTTCGTATTGTGCCAGGTTGGCGTTGGCGGCTTCCACCTCGCGCATGATGCGGTCGTGAACTTCCTTATTCTTCACGATGTCTTCATTCGATGTATAGTCGATCTTGTGACGGGCGCACCATTCCTTCAGATAGGCAAAGCTTGGCACAATAAAGGCGGCCGGGAATTTTTCGTTCTCGCCGATCACCATCACCTGCTCAATGAAATGGCTTTCCTTGAGCTTGTTTTCGGTAATCTGCGGCGTGATGTATTTGCCACCGGAGGTTTTGAACATCTCTTTTTTGCGGTCGGTGATCTTGAGGAAGCGTCCGTCTTCCAGCACACCGATGTCGCCGGTATGGAACCAGCCGTCTTTGTCGATGGCTTCCGCTGTAAGCTCAGGCTGCTTGTAATAGCCCATCATCACATTCGGGCCTTTCACCAGGATCTCTCCGTCTTCCCCGAATTTTACTTTTACATTGTTGATGACAGGCCCAACGGTTCCTATCTTGGTATTCTTCGGATCGTAATTGTTGACCGCTACTACCGGCGAGGTCTCTGTAAGGCCATAACCCTCGAGCACCCTGATCTGCGCCGCATGGAACACACGTGCCAGGCGTGGTTGCAGGGCCGAGCCACCTGATACGATGCCGATGATGTTCCCGCCCAAAGCCTCGCGCCATTTGTTGAACACCAGCTTATTGGCCAGGGCCAGCTGCTTTTCGTAGAACCAGCCGTTCTCGCCATGTTGCTTATAGCGAAGGCCCAGGTTGAGCGCCCAGAAGAATATCATTTTTTTGATGCCGCTTAAGGCTGTGCCCGCACTTACGATCTTATCGTACACTTTTTCGAGCAGGCGCGGCACGGTCACGAAAATATGCGGCTTCACCTCTTTCAGGTCATTGCCGATGGTATCGATGCTCTCGGCATAATATACCGACATGCCCCGGCTGATGTATAAATAGGACAGCATGCGCTCATAGACGTGGTTGAGCGGCAGAAAGCTCAGTGCGCGCCACTCGGGCTGAAAAGGGCACAGATTCTTGGTGGCTTCCACGTTGCTGATGAAATTGTTGTGAGAGAGCATGACGCCTTTCGGGTTGCCGGTGGTGCCGGAGGTGTAGATCAGTGTCGCGAGGTCCATAGGCTTGATGGAGGCTTTTATTTCCTCCAGCTGCTTTTCCTGTGGCTTTTCTTTGCCAATGGCAATCAGGTCCCTGATGGAGCGAAGTCCGGGCACAGGCTCAATGGAAAAGATCTCTTTGATGGAGGAGCCTTCCACACAAGGATTTACCTTTTTGTACATGGCTTCATTCGACACGAAAAAATACTTAATGTCGGCATCGGCAATCACGTGCTTCAGGTCATGCTCGCTGATGGTCGGATAGAGGGGAGTATTGATCGCGCCTGTTTGCAGGCAGGCATAATCAATGAAGTTCCATTCGGGGCGGTTGTTGGAGATGAGGCCTACCTTATCGCCGGGCCTGATGCCGATGTCGAGAAATGCATAGCTTAAGTAGTTGACCGAATCAATGTATTCCTTCGTGCTGTACTTTCTCCATTTCCCGTTCTCTTTGGCTCCTAAGGCGTCCTCTTTGAGTGGCATCGTGAGGAGATTGTGCAGCAGGTCGAATAATCTCAGGTTTTCCATAGTTTCCATAACTTTTAGTTTAAGGGTAAAACAATTCAGCAAAAACTCTTATGCATGCATAAAAATAACATATATTTGTAATAATCCAAAGAAACGGGTAACATTTTAATGTATTTTTAATCTTTGAGCCATGAACACATCCAACAGCATTCTTCCTTTATTGAATATCGATTTCCCGCTCATCATGGCGCCCATGTTCCTGGTAAGCAATGTGGACATGATCAAAGCGGGTATGGATTCCGGTATTATGGCCACTTTCCCCACCCTTAATTTCCGGAAGGAAGGGGAGCTGGCGGCTGTCCTTGACCAGATCAACGGCTATAAGGCAGGATCGAAAGGCAATTACGGGGTGAACCTGATCGTGCAGCAATCGAATCCGCTCTATAAAAAGCACCTGGACATTTGCGTTGAAAAGAAAGTGCCGTTTTACATCACCTCCCTGGGGAATCCCAAAGAGGTGATTGCCGCCGCCCGCAGCTACGGCGCGAAAGTGTTTTGTGATGTGACGAACGTGGCTCATGCGCAGAAATGCTTCGACAACGGCTGCGACGGCTTTATTGCGGTAGGGCAGGGAGCAGGCGGGCATGCGGGGCCGCATCCTTTGCATATCCTCGTGCCGGCGCTCAGGAAAAAGTTCCCGGGCAAGCCGGTTATTGCGGCAGGCGGCATTGTCTCCGGCGAAGGCCTGTTGTCGGTGCGCGTTCTGGGTGCGGAGGCCGTTTCGGTAGGCACGCGCTTTATCGTGAGCAAAGAGTGCAAGGTCAACAAAGAATATAAGGACGCCATCATCAGATCAGGGATGGACGATATAGTGATGACCACCAAATTGTCGGGTACGCCCTGCACCATCATTGATACGCCAGAAGCGAAGAAGATGGGCTATGAGCAATCCTGGTTTGAGCGTTTTATGAGCAATAATCCCCGCACCAAAAAGTGGTTTAAGATGTTTGTGCAGGTGCGTGGCATGAAGAAGCTGGAGGAATCGGTGTTGCCGAATAACTACAAGCGTTTGTGGTGCGCCGGAAAATCGTCGGAGCTGATCACCAGCGAACTGAGCTGCAAGGAAATCATCGACAACCTGAAAGCGGAGTATAGGGCCGCCCTGGCGGAGGTGAAGAAGCTGGAGATGTAATTTTAAACAGAGATTAGCCCATTACGAATGCTATACTTCATGAGTTCAGCGATATTATGAGACTTGGTTTTTGAATAGATATTGTTTCTGTGAAAACCGACCGTGTTGATGGATATGTGAAGTCTGTCTGCAATTTCCTGGTTAGTTTTGCCATCGCAAAGCTCTTTTAATACAGCCATTTCCTTTGAGCTTAAAATCGGTTCGTCAAAAAAAGGATTGCTTTTTTTATCTTTTCGAATGTTTGTGAGGAGGGCTTTTGATAGCTCCTTGCTAAAGTAGGTACCTTCGCGGTGAACTGTGCGTATGGCAAGTAAAAGATCCTCGATGTCTGAATCTTTATGCAGGTACGCAGCAGCGCCGTTAGCCATATATTCACTCATCAATGCTGGATCTTTATGCAGGCTGAGCATAATTACTTTTACCTCCGGAAACCTGGATCGAATGAGACCAAGGCATTGCCTTCCGTCCATAATAGGCATATCGATGTCGAGCAATACAATATCAGGCTGATCGGCTTTGAGCAGTGCCAGGAGTTCTTTGCCGTTACTGGCATGGCCAATCATGTTCAGATCAGGTTGTTCGTTCAGCACAAGCGAGAGGGCTTTGCGTACCAGCTGGTGATCGTCAGCCAGCATAAGCCTGATATGTTTCATAGAGTATTAATTTGGGGAGTTAGAAATGTAAAACTAGCTATATAAACATGTAATATCAACTACTTGTTTAGGTGGTTTTTGTTTAGGATTAATCTTTCAATTCCTTTATTGACAATGTTTTATGTCTTTTTTCTATCCCCGACATGATAAAGATCAGTAAATATGACTGCTTAATTGTACTAGATTTAGGCCAAATTCTTACCCCGGATTTTTATGAAATATATGCAGAATGAGTTACCACTATTGGAAAGTGACGATAAATCTATTGTATTGACTACACATAGAATAAGGCAACAGGATAAACAGTGGGGTAAACTTCATATGAAGAGTATTATGCTTCAACATGTATCGTCTTGTGAATATAAGAGAGAATCCAACCCCTTATATTTAATTCTTGGACTTATTGCGGTTGTATTTGGTTTTATCATAGGTTCAAGAGGTGGTCATGATTCGGGAACGATTACGGTCTTATCTTTTGCTTTTGGAATTGGCTTTTTAGCTATGTATCGCCTAACCGCAAAGAAAGGCTTATTAGTTTCTTCTTCGTCTACTAAAATTTTAATGAATACAAGTCACATGAAAGATGAAAGTATCGTTGCGTTTGTCAATAAATTAGAAGAAGCTAAAGCCGTTTTACAATAATTTTTTTATTAATTATGAAGAGATACCTTTTAAATGTCCTTGCAGTCTTAATATTTGCAAGCACTTTGTTTAGTTGTGAAACTGCGCCGCCAAAAACAAATGACAGTGTAGTCGTTGAACCTGCGCCTGTAAACGAAAATACTGAAAGCTCAACAGAGTCAACAACTTCCTCAAACGAAAAGATCACAAAAGAAGTCATTAATGCCACGGTTGATCTTACTAAAACAGTGATTAAAACGCTTAAGGTAAATGATAGTATCCGGGTAGCAAACAGGGAGCAAATGTATGCCTTTCAGATAGGACTTCCTATCCGGCATAAAGATAATGTGTTTGAGGAGTATGGTAAATTAGAAAATACGGAATCGATTTATGTTTTAGAGAAATCGCGCAAGGAATATTACATCATCAAATATGAGGGAAAAAGCCAAGAGGAGCTTATCGATGCTCTTGAGGAGTACAGGAAAACCATTCCGTCGGATCTATCGGGCGGGGTGAAAGTAATTAATATAATGAGCCTGTGTTCTAAAAGAGATAAGCTCATGGTGGGCGAAAATCTGAGGAAGCGAAAAGAAAATGAAGAAATTCCATGTTTGATCTGTAACTAAATTCTATGAAAAAAAATCTATTTGTTCTGTATATGCTATCGATCGGCCTTCTATTAGGTGCTTGTAAGAAAGAAGTTAAAAAGCCCGAAGAACCTGACTATACCAACTTTAAGATTCTGTCTGTTAAAGTAACCGCTATGCCCTTTCTCGACGGAAGTAATACTACTTGGGATCCATCGGGTGGAGCACCGGATGTTTTCTTTAAAATGGAAACAGCTAATAATACTGTACTTTATGATGGCAGCAGTTCCCGGCTTAATGATGTCCTTAGTTCAGATCTCCCTTTAGGATGGAGTTTCGTTAATGCCTATCAAATAACAAATTTGACGGTAACACACTATGTTACCTTATATGACTATGATACGCTCGATCCAAACGATTTAATTGGCTATGTTGGTTTTAGTATGCAGGATCATAAAGATGGGTATCCTAAAACAATCACTAAAACGTCCGGTAGTCTTACTATAAGCATAACGGGAGAATGGTATTAATTTTTCAAGCATGAAATCTTTTCTAACCTCCCTTCTTGTATTAACGTACATTAAGGCAGCCGGTAAATTCCGTATACATCCGTAACAAGAAAACCTCCGGGATATACCAATCCTGTAATGCTCTTGGAATATTGTAAGCATGAAGTTATTATAGTGAGGAAGGAAGAGACGGAGAAGAAATACGGAAAAAGGGCTTGCAAAGTATGTAATTAACCATTCAATAATATCAAACATATAAAAAAATGGATTTTAAAGATCAAATCAAACAGTTGGGAGACCGCGTCCTTAAACTTAGAGACCAGGTAAATACCGAAGAAGCTACAAAAAACGCCTTTATTATGCCTTTTATTCGTGAGTTGGGTTACGATGTATTTAATCCATTGGAAGTAACCCCGGAATTAGTAGCCGATATCGGGATGAAGCAGGGTGAAAAGATCGATTATGCCATTATGCAAAACGGCTTGCCGATTATCCTCATCGAATGTAAGCATCATGCCGCACCCCTTAATGTCAACAACGCATCTCAATTGTTTCGTTACTTCCACACAACCAAGGCAAAATTCTCGATTCTTACCAATGGAATCGAGTATCGTTTTTATACAGATTTGGTGGAAACCAACAAAATGGATGAAAAGCCTTTCTTTGTGTTTAATATAACTGACATCAGGGATAACCAGATTGAAGAATTGAAAAAATTTCATAAGGCATATTATGATTTTGACAATATTGTCAATACGGCTAGTGAACTTAAATACACTAATGAACTCAGAGCTTTATTGACAACTGAATTTGCAAATCCCAGTGCCGATTTTGTCAAGCATTTTGCCAGGCAGGTGTATCCCGGAAAAGTTACTGAAAAAATATTGGAGCAATTTACCAATCTGATTAAAAAGTCTATTCAGCAAAATATTAGTGATCTGATCACAGAACGTTTGAAAACAGCGCTTACTAAAGAAGATGAGGTGACCAAAGAACAGGAAGCGCTTCAGGCAGCGGCCGACCAACAGAAAGCAGATGAAAGCAAAGTGATAACCACGGCTGAAGAACTGGAAGGGTTTATGATCGTGAAAACTATTCTTCGTCAAAAAATCAGTGCGCAGCGTATTACATACAGGGATGCACAATCGTATTTTGCTATTTTGCTGGATGATAATAATCGTAAGCCTATCTGCCGTTTGTATTTGGACGGGGCGAAGAAATACATCGTAACGTTTGATGAAAATAAGAAGGAATTGAAAAGTGAAATTTTCATACTTGATGATATTTTCAAATACGAATCCATATTAATGTCTACCATCGATAATTACGATAAGGCAAAGGAAGTTATTTAGATCCCGATTACATCCCCTGCTCATCCTCCTGGTGGTTGTCGCCACCTAAGCTGTAGAAATTATTCTCTTCGTCCTCGCTGCCAAGCTCTTCCTGTTCATCATCGAGCTCGGAACCTGGTACATCCAGGTCATCGCCCATGAGAGTGTCGTCAAAGTCCAGCTCCGGTACGAGGTCGCCCTCGTCTTCCTGTGGCTTGAATTTAGCCGGATTTTCAGGGTCTATCTCGGTTTCCTCTTTATCGGCCTTGTAAATATCCTCATGTTGAGCGTAATGCGGGTAGCCGGGAAATTGTTCTTTCTTTTTCATGATTTCTGTCATTGGAGTGTTATTAGGATCACTTTAAAATCTGATGCCTGTATTTTGGCGTGTATAAGTCCCCAACATCACTGCAACCGCTTCACACAGAGGTGATTTCAAATTTAACGTAATTTTTATTTGCAGAATCAAGAATTAGCTGTATCTTTGCCCCCGTTAAAACAAGTTCTTTTTTCTCATTGATCATTACCCTTAAATACTTCGGTATTTATAGCACATATTGCGGGATAGAGCAGGGGTAGCTCGTTGGGCTCATAACCCAAAGGTCGGGTGTTCGAATCACTCTCCCGCTACTAAGAACCGCCAGCATCAGCTGGCGGTTTTTTTATTTTTTATAGCGAGCCGAAAGTTTGCTTTCGGGCGTAGAGATAAAAAAAGACTTGCGGCCGCAAGACATTCTCAGTAAAGCCCTACCGTTGTGATCAGCGACCTTAAGGAGCTAACCAATTTACGAAGAAAGCCTATTAGTTTAAACGGATGGTTTTTTGATTTCAGGTAGCTATGACTATATACTTAATAAAAGCTGACATAACAGCACATAACTGAAGAAGGCAATAGCGTTTAACCTCTATTGAAAGCTTGAAAAATAATACGCTTAAATTATTACATTTCTATCCCAATTCATTTTCCGGATCGAATCTTTAATAAGTTCATATTTCATTTCGGTTTTTAAGAACCTATGCGTGAAAAATGATGGCTTTCCTTTCGGTCGTCCATGTTGTTCTTCCATTTTTGTCAGTTGCCGCCAGACATACTCCTCACAAGCGTTTACAGTATTGCCGATATGGACGGTATAATCGGAAGCATTCAGATGATTGGGGTTCCAGGCATCCTGAAGACTTAACAGATAAGCATTGTTCCGCCCGCATAGCCTTATAGGAATACTCTTACTTAAGCCATTTGCACCATCACTCCAGCGCGCACTTAAAGCCAAAGAAAATTGATTATTTCCGCCTGTCCATACCGACCAGTTAAACTCTCGTGCTTTCGCTACTAAAGCTGTTACCAGTTCTGCAAATTCCTGTTCACGGAATTTCTTCCAGTTACTATATTTATCTTTCGTGAATTTCCGCCAGTTATTTTCAGAAATGGTTGCGGTATTTGCAATGCCAAATACGGCAGCCAGCTCAGAAAGCCTGAGATCATATTCTGAACGAAAATCAGCATACTTTGCACCTGCGAGTACAAGCGGGAGAGTGCAATCCCGCAATAAGATAGGTAATATAACAACCTGCTTATTATTCAACTGCTTCACCATTGCGGCATCCAGCTCCAGCTTTACCCAGCTTGAGTTTACTGATTCAGGTGTCAATACAATTCCCAGATATTCGTTTTCGGTGATGCCATCGTTAATCTTCCATAAGAGTGAGTCGCCAGTCTTTACTTCCCATTTATCAAACCAAACATTTACACCTAAACGTTTTAAATCTTTGCTTAGTTTTTCAACAAAAGGTTTGTCTATACTATTGTGACTGAGAAAAATGCTTGCCATGGCCTTTTTCTTAAAGATAATTATTTTTTCTTCGATTTACGAATTGTTTACAAAACAGAGATTTTTATATTTAGAAATGTAAGTAAGGCAATTTGTAATTTATTCAGTCTTAATATTGTCTTTAGATTAGAAATGAAGGGGTAGATGTGAATCCCTCTGTTTCTCTGGGTTTCCAGGCGTGATTTTTTTGCTCGATTCCACACACTAAATCTTCAAAATATACGTTCTTTCATTCTCTTTTCCTCCCCCGGAAAAAAGCCCCTTACAAGAAACAAAGATGAAGCTGCCGTATGATGCAGCCTGGCATCCTACGTCCTGTAATTAAATCACAAACCACTTATTTAATAACTCCCCTAAAACCCATTTTATCATGGCAACGAAAGACACTATCGCCGATATCAAATTCAAAAGCCTCAGGCACTGCATTGGCCTTCTTGGTCTGGCACTTCCTTTAATGATCGTTCTCGTAGCATGCAACAGCCCCGATTGCAATGAAATCCAGCATTCCATCAGCCATTATTACTATACCACAGCAGGACCGATCTTTGTCGGCATCTTATCCTGCCTTGGTCTGATCCTGATCTTTTATCCCACGCCTGATCCTGAGAGCACACCATATTCCACCTGCAATTGGCGTATCTGCCGGCTGATCAGGCCCGGATATGACAGCGTGCTGACAAGCATTTCCGGGATCCTTGCTATTTGCGTGGCATTCTTCCCGACCAATTCCTATGAAAGTGCCTGCGCTCTTTTCAGCTATACGCCTTCCGCCCTGAGAGCCGGCTTTCATTACGTTTCAGCGGCAGGCATGCTGCTCATTTTTTCCTACATGAGCATCTGCATTTTCACCCGCACCAATGACCTGCACTGGAAAAGCAACAAATGGAAGGTATGGAGGAACCATGTCTATATGTGGTCGGGCATGATCACCTTTTTAAGTGTGGCAAGCGTCGGCGTACTAGCGATACTCGATGCCTTCACCACTATCCGGGTGCCATCACAATCCACCTACTGGCTCGAGGTGTCTGCCCTGGTTCCTTTCGGCATCTCCTGGCTGGTCAAGGGTGGCTTCATGCTCACCAACGATGGGGATCCGAGCACCCTGGAGCAGGCCAGGCATGTACTGGCTACAGGAGAGGTGATGAAAGCGGAGCATAAAGCCGGCAAAAAGTAAGACGTGCAGAAAGCATCTATCCTAAATAAGCTTCCACAGAGGCGGCATAGCGGTCGAAGCTGTCGTCGTGAAGCAGCTGTTTACAAAAGGCAAGCAGGGAGCGCATCAGCAGAACTTCGTTTGAGCCTGTTTCAAATTCTTTAATGCTGAGTTTAAACGTTGTTTCTTCATTCTGATACTGTATATTCACAAGCATACCGTCTAGGATGGCAATCTGTTCCGGCCGATGCGGAAAGCGGTAACATTGGATGGCCAGGCGGCTGATGGCGTCCACAAGTTCTCTATGTCCACTTTCTCCATGCCATACCTTCCCGGGAGTTTCATGGAATTTGTTTTTAGATGCGATGATGAGCAGCCTGTAGAGGTGTCCGTATTGTTTTAGCTCTATTTCCAGCTCATGATCCAGAGTGTGGATCTGTACTTTCAGAATCATGGCTGATGGTTTTCGTGATTTTCAGTTAATGCCGTAAACCGGATTGTATTTCTGCGGTAGACGCGATCACTCAGGACTTCGAGCAGCTGGTAGCTGTTATTGCCGAACTCTTTCAGTTCGGTGATCGCATCACAATGAATCTCGTAGTGATAACGTTCGCCCATGAGCATCATTTTATTCCCGCTGAAGCGTATCGCAAAATCCGTGAGCGTAAATCCGAATGTGGCGGAAGCCGAGAAATGTCGATCGTAATTATCACCGGCAGTAGAGATCTCCTGTTCAATATGTACGTGCATACCGATGAGGCTGCTTTGGGCTTTTTGTGCGAAGGTTATGATCCGGTCGATGAGTACTTTATCTTTCATGCGATCAGTTGTCTGAGAGGTATTTTTTCAGGTAAGCGGCTGTGAGGCTGGTTTTATGTTTGGCTATCTCACTTGGCGGGCCTGCTGCGACGATCTTTCCGCCCTGATCTCCCGCACCGGGTCCCACATCTATGACCCAATCGCTGTTAGCAATCACGTGCATATCATGTTCCACCACGATCACCGTATTTCCGGCGTCCACCAGGGCGTTTAGCTGCGTCAGCAATTTCTCTACATCAGAGGGGTGCAGACCCGTTGTGGGCTCATCAAGTATATATACCGTGTTGCCGTTTTGCACGCGCTGCAGCTCCGTGGCCAGTTTGATACGCTGCGCCTCGCCGCCAGACAATTCGGTAGCCGGCTGGCCTAAGCGCAGATAGCCCAGGCCCACCTGCCTGATCACATGGAGGATCCTGCTCAGGGCCGGCTCATCCGTAAAGAATTCATAGGCGGCATCTACCGTCATGTCCAGCACTTCGGCAATATTTTTTTCGTGATAAGTCACTTCGAGGGTTTGCTCGTTATAGCGGGTGCCTTTGCAGGTAGGGCAGGGCGTGTATACGCTCGGCAGGAAAAGCAGCTCCACCATCACAAATCCCTCGCCCTCGCAGTGCGGGCAACGGCCTTTCGCCACATTAAAGGAAAAGCGCCCTGCATCGTAGCGACGCGACCTGGCTATTTTGGTGGCCGCGAACAATTTCCTTACCTGATCGAACAGGCCTGTATAAGTTGCCAGGTTGGAGCGCGGTGTGCGGCCAATCGGTTTTTGGTCGACGGTCACAAGCCTTTTCACCTGGCTCATGCCAGAAGCGATTTGACCACCCAAGGGGATAGGCGCTTCTTCCAGCAGATCGGGCTCCCGGGCATTTAGTGTTTCGTTGGGTTGCCCTAAGGCCTCCGAAAGCAGCTGAACCAATGCCTGGCTCACCAGACTGCTTTTCCCTGATCCGGAGATCCCGGTGACGCTGGTGAAAGTCCCCAGAGGAAAAGAAACGTTCAGCTTGTCCAGGTTGTTACGGCTCACCGCCTGCAGCTCCAGCCAGGCAGAAGGTTTCCGGAGCTCCGTTCGTGCTGTGGGGTGGCGGTTAAAAATATAATCGCGGGTCACAGAAGCCTGAATGGTTTCGAGCTTTGCCAGCGGACCGCTGTAAATGATCTGCCCGCCTTTTTCGCCCGCAGCAGGCCCTACATCCACAATCCAGTCGGCATGACGAATCACATCCACCTCGTGCTCCACCACAAAGAGGGAGTTGCCCGAGGCTTTCAGCTTATCCAGCGCCCTTAGCAAGGCCTGCGTGTCGGCCGGATGCAAGCCGGCTGAAGGCTCGTCGAGTACATATACCACGCCGAATAAATTGGAGCGTACCTGTGTGGCCAGTCGCAGGCGTTGCAGCTCTCCCGGCGAAAGCGTAGGCGTGTTGCGTTCAGGCGTCAGGTAGCCCAGCCCCAGGTCGAGCATCACGCTGAGTCTGGCCACCAGGTCTTCCGCGATCCTCTGAGCGGCAAGCGCTTTTTCGGGATGCTGTTTCTTTAGCCTTGTCAGTGCCTGCGCTTTGCCGCTGGCATAAGGCGCAAACAGCTGATAGAGCTTCTCCAGGGTGGTTCCGGACATATCGGCAATATCGAGCCCAGCGAACGTGACGGAGAGCGACTCCTGGCGCAGGCGTTTGCCGCGGCATGCAGGGCATTCGCTGCTCAGCATGTATTGCGATACGCGCTTCTTCATGAGCTGACTTTGTGAGTTGGAGAATGTCTGCAGCACATATTTCCTTGCTCCGGTGTAGGTGCCCATATAGCTCGGTTCCAGCTTTTGCTTCATCGCTTTTTTCATCTCCGCTGCGCTCAGGCCTGAATACACAGGCACAGTAGGCTGCTCTTCCGTGAACAGGATCCATTCCCTGTCTTTTTTAGGAAGCTCGCGCCAGGGCCTGTCCACATCATAGCCCAGGGTCATTAAAATTTCGCGCAGGTTCTGGCCCTGCCAGGCCGTGGGCCACGCCGCAATGGCTCTTTCCCTGATAGTAAGTGAATCGTCGGGGACCATGGATTTTTCAGTGACCTCGTAGACACGCCCCAGCCCATGGCAGCTAGGGCATGCCCCTTCCGGAGTGTTGGGGGAGAATGCTTCCGCGTAAATAATGTCCTGCCCGGCCGGATAATCACCGGCCCTTGAATAGAGCATCCGCAACAGATTGGATAAGGTGGTGACACTGCCCACGGAAGACCTGGTGCTCACGGCGCCACGCTGCTGTTGCAAGGCCACAGCGGGCGGGAGTCCCTCGATGTCATCCACCTCAGGCACCGACATCTGGTTGAACAAACGTCTTGCATACGGAGATACGGATTCCAGGTAGCGGCGTTGCGCCTCAGCATACAACGTTCCGAAAGCCAAAGAGGATTTACCCGAGCCGGAGACACCGGTGAACACGACAAAGGCATCGCGGGGAATGTCGAGGCTCACATCCTTGAGGTTATTTTCGCGCGCTCCGCGGATCCGCACGAAGCCTTGCAATGGATCAGAATTGGTTTTTGCCATAGGTTTCAATAATAGCGATTAGTTTGATGTCAAACAATAGGATAATTGTGTGCCAGAGCCTGAAATATTCAATTTAATGCCAAGCATAGTCATCCACTCAGGGAAGAGCTGGATAAGCTTGTGATGCACTTTCATTTTTATAATTTGGGCGCCTGCCTACCGGCAGGTAGGCCAGGGCGGGCCACTACAGGCTTCGCTCCGCTACGGTTTTTTTAGGGCGAAAGAGGCAGCGCCCTAAAAAGAACTAAACCTTTCGTGTCCCTGGCGCTGCAATTATTGGGAAAATGAGTATTCTCTTACCATAAGGCAATTCCTGCCTGGTCACGGTGCGGCATCACCACGCGAATGGCTTCCAGGGCATTGTTTATTCTGAACTCCAGCGACTCTTCGTCCATGGATGTTTCGGCTGAAAGCTGTGCCAGGTTCTCCAGGAGTATCTCTAATTCCGCTTTCAGCGCCGGTATGTCTTCGTCATACGCATACACGTCGCCGTCTTTCAGGGAGTAGAGGATAGGGCAGTCGAATACACGCACAATGTCATGACCCCACACCCGTTTGCGCCAGCTTTCCACGCCAAAGAGGTTATTGTGCGGAGGAGAAACCATCGCCTCCAGTTCTTCTGCAATGGGATCGCCTTGTTGTTTTGGAATAATGCTCACCAGGAGGCTCATAAAAGAAACGCTTATCAGGTAGCAAGTTAATTTTTATAGTAGAGAAATCAAATTGCCGATAGGTAATGGCATAAAAGCAAAAATCCTTGAAAACTTCTGTTTCCAAGGATTTTGCGGTCTGGACGGGACTCGAACCCTCTCGTCACGTCACTTATGACGTGACGAGACGTGACAGAGCGGATGTTATGTATTGAATTTTGAAACACAGTTGGAATGACTTTGAAGAAGTATAGCCAGCGATCTTGCATTCAGTTTCTTGATCTGTTTTTCTTTTTTTAAGGCAGATCTCCGGTCAGGATGCTCCTCAACGTATACCAACACCCAGGGCCCTTTGTTTTTGGTATATTCCGATAAATTGTTGTTATGAGCATTCAATCTGTTTAAAAGGCTTTCCGTTTCACCTTTGTAGTAAATTTTGCAGGATTCTGAATAAATAATATAGACGTAATGCATAGGGATTTATGAATTCATGGACCAGATTAAGAAAATAGGTACCAAAAGCAAAAATCCTTGAAAACTTCTGTTTCCAAGGATTTTGCGGTCTGGACGGGACTCGAACCCGCGACCTCCGCCGTGACAGGGCGGCATTCTAACCAGCTGAACTACCAAACCATCACCATTCTTTCGAATTGGGATTGCAAATTTACAACATTTTTTTCATCCGCAAAATATTTGGAACATTTTTCTGAAATTTTTTTGCTGTCTTTGTGAATCCATGCTCTAAGCGGCTAACATCCAATTAGTTTTAAAATGCAACTATTCTTATTAACAGAATTAAACTTTTTGTATACTTTTGCGTCCTATTTTGGCACACACATTGGTTATACCAGAACAGATAACAACAACTATGAAAAAATTCCTTTTAATACTCTCGGCTTTTGCCTTATCCTTACAGGTTTCCAACGCACAAGACCAGGACCCCAAAGCCAAAGCCATCCTCGATGACCTGAGCAAAACCACCAAATCCTATAAAACCATCGTTTCCGAATACATCTTCACCTCACAGAACAAGGACAAAAAAGTAGTCGAGAAGCAGAATTACAAAGTACAGGTAAAAGCCGATAAATTCAGGCTTGATATTCCGGGCAATACCATCGTCTGCGATGGGAAAACCATCTGGGCACACAATAAGGATGCAAACGAGGTAACGATCAAAAACTTTGACGCCAACAACGAGGACCAGCTCAACCCGTCCAAGATCTTTACCTTATACGAGACCGGGTTTAAATACAAATTTGACAAGGAGGAAAAAGTAGGCGCTGTGACCTACCAGGTGATCTCGCTTTTCCCTTCCGTGAAGCCCGAGAAAAAGAAATTCCATACCATTAAATTATACATCGACAAAGTGAAGAAGCAGGTGGGCAAGCTCATCATGCTGAACAGGGACGGCACGACGCAAACTTACGAGATCAAATCCTTCAAGCCCAATGTGGACCTGCCGGATGCGACCTTCGTATTTGATACCAAAGGCTTTAAGCCCGATCAGATCACCGACGAAAGAGACTAGGCCATATGAACTTAGGCTTGATCGGCAGATCCGTTTCTCACTCTTTTTCCAAAGCATATTTTGAAGAGAAATTCCTGAAGGAGAACCTTCGGGATTTTTCTTATACGAACTTCGACCTTCCTTCGCTGGATACCTTGTCCGAAATTATCCACACCCACAGGCTTTCGGGGCTTAACGTCACCAAGCCTTACAAGCAGGCGGTAATCCCTTTCCTGGATGAGCTCGATGAAACAGCCAGGATCATCGGCGCGGTAAATTGTGTGCACATTACCTGGCAGGGCGATACGCCTTACCTCAAGGGCTACAATACCGATCACTACGGTTTTGCACAAAGCATCAAGCCTTTTCTTGAGCCTGTTCACCAGCGGGCTCTGCTGCTTGGTACCGGTGGCGCCTCGCAGGCAGTGGCTTATGCGCTTAAGCATATCGGTGTGGAGGTGTATTTTGTAAGCCGCGGGCCGAAGACATCGGAGCAGATTTTTCATTACGAAGAGCTGAACGAGCATGTGCTGAATGCCTTTAAGCTTGTGGTGAATTGCACGCCCACCGGCATGTATCCTGCCACCGGCGAGTGTCCTCCGCTGCCTTATGAGTTCATCGGGCCCGGGCATCTGCTTTATGACCTGATCTATAACCCGGCCGAAACGCAATTCCTGAAGAAAGGAAAAGAGCAGGGCGCCGTTACCGTTAACGGCCTCAACATGCTCAAGCTGCAAGCCGAAAAGGGCTGGGAGATCTGGAATAAACAGTAGTGGCTTTGAGTGTCTCAGCCGCCGTTTGCGTGAGGGATGGAGCCTTTGTCTGAGCTCTTTTCTATAAGCTTTTTTAGCTTATAGAAAAAGCGAGTGGCGACAGCCCGGCCCGAAGGGACACGCCCAGATAGCAAACAGGATTAGGCATTTGGATTAACACAACGTAGGCATAAAATTTTTGAGATGCTGAAACGAGTTCAGCATGACTGATGGCAATGCAGGGTTAATTGAACTTACAGGTCATCAGCGCAATATCATCCACAAAAGGCATCTCGCCCTTAAACTCTTCGGCATAGTACATCACCGCTTTATTGATCATGCTGCAGGATGCCAGCTTGTTTTTGAGGATGATATTTTCGATATCGCTTACAGAAACATTGTCCTCCGTGTCGTTCATAATGTCGGTCAGGCCATCGGTGTAGCCGAACAGCAGGGAGTTTTTGGAAATAAGGATGGATTCCTTTTCCACCGATTGCAGCGGGCTGGTGATCCCCAGCAGGGTGCAGCCTCTGTCCAGGAGCTTCAGGTCGTTGTTGTTATAGAGGATAGGGGCGTTGTGGCCCGCGTTGATGTAGGTGAGCTTCCTCGTTTTGATGTTGTATTTGGCAATGAACAGGGAAATGAATTTCTCCGTTTTGGCATTGTCGTAAATCAGCTGGTTGATGTCGATGACCACTTCCGTGAGGTCGCGCGTGTATTTGAGAAGCACGCGCAGCGCGGCCTGCAGGTTGCTCATGAGCAGGGCCGCTGCCACACCTTTGCCCGACACATCAGCCAGGCAAAAGATACATTCCTCATCGGTGGTCCAGATCACATCGTAGTAGTCGCCACCCACCTGCTGGTGCGGAAAGTACATCACGTCCATTTCCAGCTCGGGCGTATTGGGCAGGGAGGAAGGGAAGAGGAGGTTTTGCATGCCTTTGGCAAGCTCGAGCTCTTTCTGGATGGCTGCACGCTGAATCGATTGCTTGGAGAGCCGTTTATTCTCCATGGCCACGATCATCACATTGGTAAGGGTTTGGATGAAAGGCAGATGCTTGATGGCCGAGCTCATCTCGAGCTTCT
>Ga0233425_10001294_pt1 | contig 57476 bp, 55 predicted proteins | sample Watercolumn_Towu_2_FD_181712 | JGI IMG/M metagenome (GOLD analysis project Ga0233425, IMG submission 181712) | Freshwater microbial communities from Lake Towuti, South Sulawesi, Indonesia - Watercolumn_Towuti2014_140_MG | ecosystem: Environmental > Aquatic > Freshwater > Lake | place... | reverse complement strand
CAAATCGGCGCTCAGCTGCTCGCCGAACGTATCCGCCACTCCATTCAACACCATACCCTCGCCTTCGGCATGGAAACCTTTAATATCACCGTCAGCCTCGGCGTCAGCACCCTACTGCCCCTTGAACCAGCTCAAACCTTCATCAAACGCGCCGATCACGCTATGTATCAAGCTAAACATGCCGGCCGTAATCAGGTCGTCGTGGCGGCGCAGACGATTGGGCAAAATCAACTAGCGGCGCAAGCCACGATGTAAATCAGCCCGATTGCCCATGTTAATGAGAAAAAAACCGGCGCGCCCAGTAAATAATATTTTGATGAAACCGCACCTAAAAAACGCAGCCAAACGGGTGCCTGCTGTTCGGCGGCGCGAGTTTCGAGCAATTGAAAACGTGGATCTTGCGGGTATTTTTTCGCCAGTTCAAACGCCTTGGTTTGCCAAATTTTTTGAAATAAGCTGGTCCGGCCAATTGAAAGTATCCAGATAGCCGACAACAAGCTGCCCGCCACAAAGATGGGCCAATTGCCTAGGATGAACCCGCCGCCCAGCTGCAAAGCGGACACCAGCAGGCCATTCACCACCAGCAGTACCTGCAGCTTGTTGGTCTTAATCGGATTTTCCGCTGACCAAAGGTCAACATAAGCCTTGTAGGCTACATAATCAAGGTCTACTGAATTCATAATTAAACAGGCCCATTTGATGTATTTAAGGTTGGAAACAAACTGTGGCAAACGCCCACAATCCACTAAATCGCGCAGAAAACCTTATTGCCCAGCAGCCCTCACAGCTTTCAATCGAAACAGCGCAGAGATATCCTCATCGCCAAAACCTTGTTGCATCAACTGCTGATAATCGTCGACAGTTATGTTCGTTAAAGCTGCTGAAAAGCCGATTGAAGCCGACATGGCCTGGCAAATTTTCAAATCTTTATAGTGCAACGCCAGTTTAAAGCCAGGTTTATAGCTTCCTTGGCTCATACTTAGTCCGCGATGCTGCAAAAACCAGTTACCGGCAGCGCCGCCGGATATGACGTCAATGACTTTCTCCATCGGCAAGCCCTGTAATTGAGAAAAAGCCAGCGCCTCAGTGACCGCCTGGTTAATACCGGCCGCCATGATTTGATTGACCGCTTTCGTAGCCTGCCCGGCTCCGACGCCGCCCATATGAACCAGAAGGCTGGAAAGGGCCCGCAATATTGGCCGGATTTGTTGCAAAATAGCCGCATCGCCGCCTACCATTATCGACAAGGCTCCCTTTTTTGCGCCTTCGACTCCGCCAGAAACCGGCGCATCAAGAAAATACGCTTGTTTTTCCGCTAACAGGGCCGCTGCTTTTATCGCTGTCTCACAACTAACCGTCGACATGTCGATAACCACAGAGCCTGGTTTAATCGCCAGCGCTAGCGCACTCACCAATTCCAGCACATCTTGATCGGCTGACACACAAATCAAAATAACGTCGGCGACAGCAGCCAGCGCTTCAGGCGTTTGAAAAACTCGTGTAGCAAGCTCTTTGGCTAAACTTTGTGCTTTTGCCAAAGTCCGATTGTAAACGCCCAGCAATAAACCTGCTTTAGCCAAGTTTCTCGCCATTGGCGCACCCATTGCACCTAAGCCGATCATGACGGCTTTCATCATTTCTCCAAATAGGTGTATGCCATTAAACCGGACAGCAATTCCGCTTCATAAGCTTGCTGTTGTTCAATGCTGAGCTGGCTTTTAGCAATCTTTGCTTTGAAGGCGTTTCTTAAATCATCGCTACTAATATGAACGTAGTCGAGCAAATCCGATACCTGCTCGCCTTCCTGAAAATCGTAAAAATGATAACCCTGATCATCCAACTGAATGTTAATCGAATGCGTGTCGCCGAATAAATTATGCATGTCGCCGAGAATTTCCTGATACGCCCCCACCATAAAAAAGCCGATCAAATAAGCCTGATCCGCAGCAATCGTATGAATAGGCAAAGTCTTTTCCAAGTTTTGCCCATCGATATACCAGTCAATTCTGCCGTCAGAATCACAGGTCAGATCTTGAATGACGGCACGGCGTTCAGGTCGTTCGGCCAGGCGGTGAATAGGCATAATCGGAAAAATCTGGTCGATGCCCCAAATATCCGGCATTGACTGAAATAAAGAAAAATTACAAAAAACCTTATCGGCCAGTTTTTCGTTCAACTCCTGCAAAATCAAGGCTTCATTTCGATTTGCCGGATTCAACCGGCTTTTGATTTGCTGACACAAAACCGCGTAATCATTTTCCGCTTCGGCCAGCCCAACGATGCTCAGCTGGTCCTGGGCAAAACGCGCACGCGCCTCGGCAAGAGCGAATTGAGCATCATGATAGCACTCCACCATATTTTGCGTATGCGGGATTTCACTTTGATATTGATCGCGATAAACCGATTCAACATCAGTGACATTAGTGATTAAAACAGCGTGGTGTGCGGTCAATGCGCGGCCCGATTCGGTAATAATGTCTGGTTGCGGCAACTGCCTTTCAGCGCATAATTCGGCAAAATTACGCACAATGTTTTGAGCATATTCCTCCAAACTATAATTGATCGACGACTCCCGACGCGACCGGCTGCCATCGTAATCCACGCCCAGACCACCTCCGGCGTCAATGATTTGAATAGCGGCCCCCAAACGATGCAATTCAACGTAATACTGTCCGGCTTCTTTTAAGGCTATTTTGATATCGTGAATATTGGCTATCTGCGAGCCCATATGAAAGTGCATCAGTTGCAACGCGTCCAGCAAATTAGCCGATTTCAAGCCTTTTATCAATTGCAGCACTTCGTGGGCATGCAGGCCGAATTTTGATTTTTCCCCGCCACTATTTTGCCATTTGCCTGCGCTGATGCTCGCTAAGCGCACCCGCACACCCAACCTTGGCCTGACCTCCAAACGCGCTGCCTCTTCGATAATCAACTCAAGCTCTAGCGGCTTTTCGATGACCAAATAGAGCTGCAAACCCAATTTCAAGCCGATCAAGGCAAGACGAATATAAGCCCGGTCTTTATAGCCGTTACAAATAATCACCCCCTGCTTGGACAACGCCATAATCGCCAATAACTCAGGCTTGCTGCCCGCTTCCAAGCCGATATTATCAGCCGCCAAAATGCCTTCTACCACTTGCCGCTGCTGATTGACTTTAATCGGGTACACCGGTGTGTAGCGGCCCCGGTAATGATTCGCTAAACAAGCTTTTTCAAATGCACTCTGCAAACGAGCGACTCGATCCTTCAAAATATCGGTAAAGCGCACCAAAACGGGCAAAGACAAATGCTTGTCATGCAATGATTGGGCAATTTCATATAAATCCAATTCGATGGCTTTATCGAAACAAGGTTTGACGCAAACATGGCCCTCCTGATTAATGGCAAAATAACCCTCTCCCCAATAATTGATGGCATAAGTTTGCGCCGATTGTTCGATGCTCCAGGCCGGTGTCTCAGCTTTACTCACTCAAATCTCCCTATGTCGTAGGACTCTGAATTCTAATATAATGGGCGGTTATTTTAGACACTAATCTCTCAGGAATTCAAATGCTCAACTCGTCAGAATGGTTTACCGAGATTGTTCCTGCCGCTCAATCGGCTTTCTCGTTAAAAATAAAACAAAAGCTGCATGAAGAACAATCCGAATTTCAACACCTTGAAATCTATGCAACCGAAGGCTTCGGAAACCTGATGGTCATTGATGGCTGCACCATGGTCTCGACCCGAGACAATTTTTTTTATCACGAAATGATGAGTCATCCAGCCCTTTATACCCATCCTGATCCCAAGCGCATCTGGATCATCGGCGGCGGAGATTGTGGCACCCTGAAAGAAGTATTGAAGCATCCCTCAATTGAACAAGCCATTCAAATTGACATAGATGAGCGCGTCACGCGCCTGTCGGAAATTTATTTTCCCGAACTCTGTGAAGCCAATAACGATCCCAGAGCGGAATTGAAATTCATTGACGGCATCAAATGGGTAAAAAACGCAGCACCCAATTCAGTGGACATCATTATTATCGACAGCACCGATCCCGTTGGCCCGGCCGAAGGCTTGTTCAGCGAGGCCTTTTATCGCGACTGCTATGCTTGTTTATCTGAACAAGGCCTGGTTGTGCAACAAAGCGAATCGGCGCTTTATCATTTAAGGTTGATCGGCGACATGCGTCAGGCGATGGGCAATGCCGGTTTTGCCGATTTGCAAACTTTGTTTTTTCCGCAATGTCTCTATCCATCCGGCTGGTGGAGTGCAACGATTGCCGGTAAAAGCAGCCTAGCCAATTTTCGTGTGACTGATTCAGCCAACAAGAATTTTTCTACCGTCTATTATAATGTAGACATTCATCGAGCCGCCTTGGCGCAGCCTGAGTTTTTTAAGCAAGCCTTCGCCAAATAAGCATGCCCTCTAACTTTTCAATGAGACAACGCCATGTTTGACACCAAAGCTATCGACGATATCGCCAACCGCTTGGCTGATTCAATTCCATCCGGCTTTCATCACTTGAAAGCAGACCTTGAAAAAAACTTCCATGCCATTTTGCAAAGCGCACTGGCCAAGCTCGATTTAGTGACCCGTGAAGAATTTGAAGTGCAAAAAGCTGTTTTAGCCAAAACCCGCTCCAAACTTGATGATTTGGAACGGCGTATTGCTGAACTGGAACAGCAACTATTAACTAAAGCCGATCTTTAAAGCCGGCTTGCTTGTCGCTTTATCCGGCATTCACTAAAACCTGACTGAGTTGATTGCTGATCATGACCCTAGCCATCGTCTATAGCCGGGGCCGAGCCGGCATAGAAGCTCCGCTAGTCACTGTTGAAGTGCATATTAGTAACGGGCTGCCTTCACTATCGATCGTCGGCCTCCCCGAAACCGCAGTCAAAGAAAGCAAAGACCGAGTTCGAGGCGCTTTATTAAATTCGGGCTTCGAATTTCCCGCGCAACGGATTACGGTCAATCTAGCGCCAGCCGATTTACCTAAAGAAGGCGGTCGATTCGATTTAGCTATCGCACTAGGAATTCTGGCGGCATCCAAACAACTGCCCGCTTCAGCGCTTGCGCCCTACGAGTGCGTGGGCGAATTGTCATTAAGCGGCGAGTTGCGCTCAATCACAGGCGTCTTGCCGATTGCGATACAAGCGCATAAGCAAGCCAGAAAGCTGCTATTGCCTCAAGACAACTGGACTGAAGCCGCACTCATCAAAGGCATTAAGCTCTTTCCAGCAGCCCATCTGTTAGACGTTTGCGCGCATTTAACCGGACAGCGCGTCATCGAGGCAAATGATCAGCCCGCCAATTCTCAGGAAACTTGCTTTAGTGTGGATTTTTCTGACGTTCATGGCCATTTTCAGGTCAAAAGAGCCCTGGAAATTGCTGCAGCCGGCGCTCATAATTTGCTGATGCTTGGACCGCCCGGCACTGGCAAATCGATGCTGGCAGCACGGCTGCCGACTATTCTGCCGGAATTGACCGAACATCAGGCCCAAGAAACCGCTGCAATTGCGTCGATCAGCGATCAAGGGCTGATTATCGCAAGCTGGCGAAAGCCGCCCTTTCGCGCGCCGCACCATAGCGCGTCGGCCGCGGCTTTAGTCGGTGGCGGCAGTCATCCAAAACCCGGTGAAATCTCACTGGCGCATAATGGCGCATTGTTTCTCGATGAACTGCCGGAATTCGACCGTAAAGTTCTGGAAGTATTGCGCGAACCGCTGGAAACCGGTCATATCACCATTTCTCGCGCCAACAAACGGGCCGATTTTCCCGCCCGCTTTCAACTGATTGCTGCGATGAATCCTTGCCCTTGCGGTTATTTGGGGGATGCCACCGGTCGTTGCCATTGCACATCCGAACAAATCATGCGTTATCGGGCAAAGATCTCTGGACCTTTACTCGATCGCATCGATATGCATTTAGACGTACCCAAAGTTTCGCATGCGGTCATTCGGAATGGTTCGCCCGGCGGCGAGGAAGCAAGCGCGTCGATAAGAAAACGCGTGGTCGCAGCGCGTCAGAAAGCTGTAGAACGCAGCGGCAAGACCAATTCAGCCTTATCGGCAAAAGAGGTCAAACAACTTTGTAAGCTATCAGACGCCGATCATCAATTGCTCGAACAAGCGATGGATAAATTCGCGCTGTCTCACCGGGCCTATCACCGAATCTTGAAATTAGCCCGCTCGATTGCCGATCTGGCGGATTCAGAAAGCATCGAAAGGTCTCATTTGACTGAAGCCATCAGCTACAGGAAGTTAGACCGGTCTGATAAGATTTAAAAACGATTGGCTTTCGCCCGCGCTTCTTTAGCGCCTTTAAAATTATTTTGCAGTTCTCTGGCGTGCGCAATCAACAGCCAGCTGTGCTTTTTTAAAGTGCTGTCGCTGGCGGCTAATAAAGCGGATTTTTTGGCCAAATCTTCAGCCAATCGAGGCTTGGATTGTTGTAACCGAACCAGCGCCAACTTATAGTAAAGATTGGCGTTTCTTGGCTCAATACGAATGGCCCGTTCAATCGTCGCACTAGCGGCTTCCAGGTTGCCGCTGGAAGCGTTTTGATTGGCCGCCACGACCAGCGCGTCGACAGCAGGCGATAATGAAGCCGAAATGTCTAGCGGCTCAAATGGAGTCAACTCATGCTTGGGCTCTACAGGATGAACTTCAGCGGCAAAAGGCTCCGTCAGCGGTAAAGCTTGAATGCCTGTCTGAGCTTCGCCTGCGCTGTCCGCCGACAAAGCTTCGGAATTAAACTCGATTGACTCCGGTGCGGAAGGCTCAGGCAGCGGCTCAGTCATAACCGTCGAGGATTCCCGCTTTTTACGGTGTTTTCTGTCTTTGTGAGCCGGATAAGCTGCTTGACTGGAAGGCTCGACTCGACGTCCGCCATAAACAGGGGCCGGCGCTTGACGACCATAAAACTCGGCGCAACCCGCCAACAAAAATACAGGCACTATATAAACTAGAAAAATACGTCTTGGCATTATAGAAATTAAAATAATTCAATGTCGTCGGATTGGTTTTGCTGGAAAGAATCTTTTGCCGCCATTGCTTCATCAACGGACTTGCCTTGTAAGATAGCGTCAAACATCAATTTTTCCGATTCCATCGTATAACGTGAACGAATTTGATTTTGGAAGTTCTGCCATTCTAAGGGATTATAAAGACGTTCGGGGCTTTCAACGAGCTTTGCAAGACCTTTCAAATTCGACGTGACATGCTGCAAACATTGTTGCATACGGTCATAAAACTGAAAAGCTATAATCGCAGCTTGAACCTTGTCTTCAGTTTCTAAACAGCATTTCAAAGCATTTTCTCGCGCCTCTGACGCCTCTAAGGTTAACAGCTGGTTATGAATGCTTTGCATATGCTCAACAATATCGGTAAACGACTCGGTTAAGGTATTCACTGAAGAATCGCTTTCCTGCATAACAGCGTCCACCTGAGCCGCTGATAAAGTCAATAATTTAATCGTTTCCCGAACCTGACTCCAATCTAAATCAGGCCTCATTGAATTGGAATGAGACATAGTTCACCAAGTAAATGACTTGAAAGAAAAGCTGTAGCGCTTGATCAGCTGCAGCCAGCGTCGTGGAAACAATGAACAGCTCGCTTCCATAAATCGAAAAATAGCAGATTTCATTGTACCGAAGAAGTTTATCGCCAGCAAATAGCAAGGGTCTGCAAAAAACCGCGCCAACAACACGCGTTGCAAAGGCCTGATTAACGCAGTCCCGCTCAAAGAAAAGCTTAGGCGTTAACCTTTCCTGTTAATGCCAGCTTGCTCAAAGCCGGCAAAATAATAAACGTACAAACCATAATCCAGAAAATCCCGATAGTAATAATCAAACCCATGCTGGCGATGCCCTGATGCGGTGAAAAAGCCAAGCCCGCAAAGCTGGAAGCGGTTGTCAATGCACCATAAAACATGGCTCTGGCCGTGCTCGACTGATAAATATTCTGTTCTTCCGAGAGAGAATGATGCAGCTTTTCCACCATATGAATGCCGTTATCCACGCCTAAGCCTAACAACAAAGGCAAGGCGATAATATTGGCGAAATTGATTGGCGTATTGGTGAGCACCGTGCTGGCCATGGTAAAAAGCCCGGCCAAAACCAAAGGCGTCATTACTAACAAAGTATCCGCGATATTGCGCCGGATGGCGTAAAGCAGTAGCGCAATGGTAATTAACGCAATGATAATGGCTTGCTGGAACGAGGCAATAACCTCTTTCATCGACTCCCAATACATGACTGGAAGATCTGTTGTTTCTGGCGCTATGGCTTGCACATCGGTGATGAACTCTTGTAAGTCAGCCAAATTGTTAAGATCTTTTTTAGGAAAAATCTGCACACGATAAATGCCGTCCCTGCTCAGCCAACGCTGCTTAAGATCTAGCGGAATATCGTCCAGAATAATTTCTTGCGCTTCAAAACTCGCGTAAAGCTCATTCATCGCATGCGGCAAAGTACCCAGCAAAGTGGTTTGAATTTTTTCAATAAACTCTCGTCGGCTCGGTTCCTGGCGAGCCGAAAGCTCAAGCAGTACATCCTGTAATTCCTTGGTAAACGATTGAAGGACGGCAATTTCATGGGCATCGGTTTTTTGCGTCAAAACGGTATTGATCGTTTGGATCAGGCTATTGATGCCTGGAACCGGATCTTCATCGGGCTTTAGCGCGGGAAAACGGCGCGCTTGTGAACCCAAAACCATAGCCATATCCTCAATGATAGCCAGTTTTTCCTCCTGTTCGGACGGCATAAAATCATAAAGACTGATGGTTTTATCGACTGAATCGATCACGGCCAGCTTTTGCTGCAAAGCCTTGGTTGCTTGCTCATTTGGCGTGAGCACGGTTAATGTCATCGGTGACGTTTCCTTGTCTTTCATTAAATTTTTAAACGCAATCACAGATTCGGTATTCGGATCGCGCAGATTGATCGGATTAAAATCGGTTTTCACGCTAAATACCAGACCAATCGAAATCAGCGCTAAAACCAAGGTCGCCAAAGAAACCGGCTTAGCATAATGGAGGGTAAATGACGCTAAGCGTTCTGACAACACAGCAAGGCTAGCATGATGAGTCGACTGTTCTGATATAGACTTCGAGACTGACAGCGGAATTAACTTCAATAATGCTGGCAATGCAATCAAAGTGACCAGCAAGCAGATAAAAAGACTGGTCCCCGCCAGCAAACCCAACTCCGAAACGCCTTTATAATCAGTCGGAATGAAGGCGTACAAACCTATGGCTGTCGTACTTGCGCATAATAACAAAGACGGGCTGGTGGACATCAGCGTACTACTCAAAGCTTTTTCTCTACCGATATGGTGCACCAAATTATCCCGGTAGCGTAAACAAAAATGAATGGCGTATTCAACGCCCAAGCCAATATTGGACACCGCAAAGGCCACTGAAATCAGATTCAGTTCCTTAACTGAAAATGCTGCGAACGCACCGCAAAAAACCATTCCCAAAGCCAACGCTATTAACGTGGCGGCCGAAAGTAAAATGGAGCGATAAGCGACCAATAAGATCGTTAACACCAAAACAATGGAGAAAATACTGGCGGTAAAGGTACCGCTGCTCATGCCTAGTAATTCATCATCTTCCAGACCAACTTCACCGGTCACCCAAACCTTGACCGAAGGCAAATTAGGATCCTGAATTTTAGCAACCGCCTTGCGAATCGACTCAATCGCATTTTCGGCCGGGCGAATCTGAGAATAATCAAATTTCGGCAAAACACTGACAAAGCCTTTTTGGCTATGCGAAACACTCAATTTCTTTTCGGCAATCAAACCTTCCCAAGACAACAAACTATTTTCGCCATTAATGCTTTTGTGCAATGCGAAAGAAACCTTTTCAATCAGCGCCGGTAAATCGATCGGCACGGTCTGATCTTTGTTCGAGGTTTTCAATGCGTCTTCGAATATCGAAAAAAAACCGGTCAAATTCGGTTCTTCGGAAATTCGGCCAATAAACGGCTGGGCTTGCGCCAAATTGGCAGAGATCGTTTGTAAATCGGGTATATCGAGATAAAGCAAGCCGTTTTGATGAAAAAATTCGTTCTCATTAGGGATATAGACTGTTTCTATATTCACCTTATCAGCCGCCAATAAGCGGCCCAAGCGTTTGGTCGCCGATTTGGTCAGTTCCGGCGTATCCGACTCGACAACCAATAACAGCGTATGCATGTCCTGAGAAAAGGTTTTTTCAAATTTGCGCCGATTTTGTTGAAACGGCGCATCCGGCGCAATCAACTCTGCCGTATCGGTATTAATGCTCAAATGGTTCGAGGTATATTGCAATGCGCCTGTCGCCAAAAGAATGATCATTGACAACAGCATAAACGGATGCCGAAGCGTCCAGCCAATCCACAATGCAAGAAAATTACGCAATCTTTGAGTTAACGTCATGTTTTAATCCGTTATCCAAAACCTTAATGAATGGTAAGAGCAGTCAATGCATTCAAGGCATCACTCCGCGATTCAACAAGCTTATCGCCTTGCTGCTGAATAAACAGCGCAGCGACGCTCTCTTTATTAGCCATCGTTATCCCGTCCTGCTGACCCAGGCAAAGCAATGCAGTCGACCAAGCATCGGCCCACAGAGGATCGGAATAAACAACTGTTACCGACACCAAATCATGGCTGATGGGCCATCCGGTGCGGGCGTCCAGTATATGGCTGTAGCGCTTACCGTTTTCGTCGAAAAAATGCCGGTAGGTACCCGAGGTCATCACGGCCATCGGCCGATCTTTGGGCATGGAAAGAACCTTATGCAAAGTTTGCTGACCTGGCAATGGCCTTTCCAACGCAATACGCCATGCTTGGCCATCTGGTTTCTGGCCTTGTGTTTTTAATTCGCCGCCGATCTCTACTAAATAATTAACGACGCCTTGCTGCGCTAATACCTGACTGATTTTTTCCACGCTATAGCCTTGCGCGACAGATGATAAATCAACCTTGAGGCCAACTTGCTGCTTAGTTAAATGACTGTCATCAATAATGCGCAATTTTTCCATGCCGATTTGCGCCAGTTGAGTCGCAATAGCCGGTTTTTCGGGAATATGCGGATTATCCGTAGCAAAACCCCATAATTCAAACAGAGGCTTAATCGTTAAATCATAACAACCCTGACTCGCCTGGTGCACTTTCTCGGCCACCCGAACTAAGGCTACAATTTCCGGGCTAACGGTTAGATTTTCCGTTTCTTGGACTGCATTAAACAATTCGATCATCGAATCCGGACGGTAATTCGAAAGCAGCTGGTCAAGGCGAGCAAATTCTGTTGCTAACGCCTTTTTAAGCGCCTCATGATCAAGCTTTTGTTCGGACCAATAAGAAATATGATAAGTTGTCCCTTGAGCCGAACCTTGCAATTTATGGATGCCAGGGTCAGAGCATCCTGCCAGCAAGCTCAAGCAAAATCCGCTAAGGCCTGCAAACATCCAATAAAATAACCCAGCCAAGCGGCTCCAGAATGAATCCTGACTCATGAAAATTTTATGTCGGCCACTAATTTAAGGATGGTTTTTAATTGAATAACGTTCAAGCGGCTATTTTAACGCCATCTGTTGCGCGAATGGTTAAATGAACGTTAAGCCACCCATATAGGGCGCCAGCGCGTCTGGAATCTGAATCTTGCCTTCGGCGTTTTGATAATTTTCCATGACCGCAATCAGCGTCCGGCCGGCCGCCAAGCCCGAGCCATTCAGTGTATGCACTAACTCTGGCTTGCCGGTTTCCGGATTTCGCCAGCGGGCCTGCAAGCGACGCGCCTGAAAATCTTTGAAATTACTACACGATGATATTTCCCGATAAGCTTGCTGGCCCGGCAGCCAAACCTCCAAATCGTAGGTTTTCGCCGATGAAAACCCGGTATCGCCTGCACATAACAGCACTTTACGGTAAGGCAATTTTAATTTTTTCAAAATTACTTCTGCATGGCCGGTCAGTTCTTCATGGGCTTTTGCTGAGTCTTCAGACTTGACGATTTGTACAATTTCGACTTTTTCAAATTGATGCTGCCGTATCATGCCGCGTACATCACGCCCGTAAGCGCCTGCTTCGCTGCGAAAACAAGGGCTATGGCAGACAAATTTGAGCGGTAAGTCTTTGACGTCGACAATCAAGTCTCGAACGATATTGGTGACCGGCACTTCAGCGGTAGGAATCAGATAGAATGCCGGATCGTGATTGACTTTAAACAAATCAGCTTCAAATTTCGGCAATTGTCCAGTACCGCGCAAACTATCCCCGTTCGCCAAAAAGGGCACATAGACTTCAGTGTAACCGTGCTCGGTAATATGGGTGTCCAGCATCAGTTGAATAATCGCCCGTTGCAGTCTGGCCAAAGGCCCCTTTAAAACAACAAAGCGAGCGCTTGCCAATTTGGCGCCCAACTCGAAATCCATGCCTTTATTTTGCCCCAAATCAACATGATCTTTTACCGCAACAGAAAACTCAGGAATTTCGCCCCAACGACTGATCTCGACATTGGCTTCTTCGTTTTTGCCAGCAGGCACCGATGGATCCAGAATATTAGGAATCCCTTCCATCAAGGCGGTCATTTTGCTTTGAATTTCGGATAATTCGGCTTCGGCTTGTTTAAGTTGATCACCCAAGTGCTGAACTTGAGCCAACAGTGGCTGCACATCCTGACCTTGGCTCTTCGCTTGGCCAATCGCCTTGGAACGGCTATTACGCTCATTTTGCAGCTCTTGCGTTTTAACTTGAACCGTCTTACGCCTTGCTTCCAATTCGGCATAATAGTCCGCATCAAAATTAAACGAACGCCTGCTCAATTCCGCCTTAATAAAATCAAGATCAGCTCTAAATAAACGTGGATCTAGCATAACAATGTCTTACCTTGTGTATTCCTACCCACCATTTGGCATCACCGCATTTGTTCCGCGTAGGCAGAAAACGCGCCTACCCTACCCTACTCTGCTTGAGTAGAACAGTGATGCGTCACAATGGGAATAAATATTGTAGAACTTTGCATTATAGGGTGTCGGTTAATCTATTGTAAACTTGGCTAGCTTAACAACTATCAATTTTTCCAGTATGACAAGACCTCACACGCATCCTGTGAACCGGCTACCGATAATCATCCGCCGGTATGACACATTAATTTGACTAAAGTGATAGCTAGCGACCCTTACAATGTAATTTGACAGGCGTACATGATGCGCATAACAATACATCCGGAGATGTACCAATGCGGCAACTTTATAATGCAAATGCCCCCAAAAAGCCGACAAACTTAAGCGTTAACAGCGATTTGCTTAACCAAGCAAAAGCTCTAAAAATAAATTTATCAGCTACCTTTGAGGCCGCTTTGCTTATTGAATTGAAAGCCGCTCGCCGGGATCTTTGGTTAGCTGAAAACAAAGAGGCCATAGATGCCTGCAATAAACTTGCAGAAACACACGGTCTTTTTGCTGATAAGCACCGAGTATTCTAATGGCTCAGTTTGATTATTATGCCAATACAGATAAAGACACCAATAATACTTACCCATTTATGGTTGATATTCAAGACGCTCTGCTTGATGGGCTCAACTCAAGGGTGGTGATTCCCCTGACACCACTTTCCAACCTCGAAAAATCTTACCCTGAAAATCTGTGCCCGGAAATTACAATTGAAGGCAAGAAATACTCGCTACTAACCCATCAAATAGCCAGCGTATCAACGCGGGCCTTAAGTCAACGCGAAGGTTCTCTGGCTCATATCAGGAGCGAAATTATTGCAGCAATCGACTTTCTGATTACCGGCATTTAACGAAAAGCTAAGCGGGCGCGGCTCAGGAAAGCCTGAAAATACAAAACCGTTTCATGTCTTCGCTCCGGTTGCGTACTATGTGAGGCATCTACTATTACTCCGACCCATTGAGTAATCAATGGGGTCACTATGGCCCTGCGTGAAATCACACATCCGGTGTGTGATTTCACTTATTTTTTACACAACCAAATTTTATAATTCAAAATTAAGCTATAAGATTTCAATAGCTTATAAATATGGCACTTTTATTGCCTACCTATCAATGCCATCTAATGGTTTGCCCTATGTCTGTCCTCGCTGACGTCACTCATTACTCTTAAAATTTAAGGAGCTATTTTCTATGCAATATTCGTATTTATTCCGCCAAGCCCTTTGCAAGCTTGGCTTGGCCTTGGCCTTTTTTACTTATTCCTTCAGCGTTTTCGCGTTCGATGTCGACGCCAGCCATCACGGCAATCAGATGGTTGACATCGCAACCATGCGCAGTACCAATCAGACGAAATTCGACCGCATTACCAACATGGACGAGCTAATGGCTCGCCTGCCGGTTCCTAACGTCAATGTCCGCGGCATCGGCATTTATGTGTATGACGGCATGTTTTCGCAGGATGCACTTGGGCCTTATCAAGTATTCAAATCGGCAGGATTAAAAACTTTTCTGATCGCCAAGAAAAAAGGCAACATCACGATGAGCAATGGTCTGACCATCGCGGTGAACAAATCGATTGATGAGGTTAACGAACTAGATATGTTGCTCATTCCGGGCGGCGCAACGGCAACCGCATTGCAGACGATTGATCCGGTAGTGCTGGATTGGATCAAAAAGATAGACGAAACCAGCTTGTATACCACCAGCGTCTGCACCGGCGCGTGGATACTGGGTGCTACCGGTTTGCTACAAGACAAAAACGCTTCTACGCATTGGTATCGTGCCAAGGAAATGTTAACCAAATACGGCGCGACTTATACCGGCCAGCGCTGGACGACGGACGGCAAATACTGGACTTCTGCAGGTGTGACCGGAGGCATCGACATGGCGCTGGCGTTGGTCAACCATTGGTTCGGAAAGCAGTATACTCAAGCCGTGATGCTGGATATGGAATATGATCCAAAACCGCCGGTACAAGGCGGAACGCCGCAAAAATCAGACAAAACCATCGCGCAACTGATGAAAGATATGTATGACTTTTTCCTGATTAATTTTGTCAACTGCCCGTTGGAAACGCCAGGTGCTTGTTTGTTCTAGGACCGGTTGCAAGCACGCACAGGATTGGAGACAATGAGCTGTAAATTCAGTATTGTAGCCCGTAGCCCGCTGGGTTGAAGCGTTAGCGGAAACCCAGCATTTACAGGCTTAAGCTGAGTATCACGTTGTTCAACCCAGCCTTGACTATTCAGCATAGGTGCGAGGCAAAAAACCATCCTTTCGCCTTTAAATTATATCTGCTCACCCGCCAACAAACCCATCCAGAGCACCAAAACACAAATAAAACCATTAGTGATAAAAACACTCACCATTAAGTTCAGATGGGTATCGAATGAAAAACCGTGTTCTATTAAAAACAAAATTAAATAAAGTCCGGACAACGTTAAGTAGGCGCCAATCATCACAACCATAATCACGGCCCGATGCTCCATGGAAAGCGCGACCTTCTGTAATAAAAAAGCGGCAACGATGCCGATTAAAAAAGCGACGATGGCATTAACAACAATCAATGCGTAAGGAAACACGCCACTTTCCCACTGAACAACACCGCCCACATAATAAAATAAGGCTCGTCCGGTCAAAAGCCCCATCCAGGCCATCAGTAAACAGGCACTGATACTGATCAGCACATTTGCCGATGCTTTGGCTAAATTGCCCTGCTCCAACAGATACAGCGTCTCCAGCGAAAAGCTGGAAAACGTGGTAAAGCCTCCCAATACGCCAATCAAAATGGCCGCCCTGAATTCCAGCGCCATCGCGACACGCTGAATAATCAGGGTTTCCGCCAGCAAGCCAATCAAAAATGAGCCGATAATATTAACCGCTAAGGTGCCGTATGGAAATCCTCTGCCCAACCACTGATAAATCCCGCTGGACACCAGAAAACGCAGCACCGAACCACAGGCGCCGCCGAGCGCAATTGCAATAATTTGACTCATGAGCAAGTTCCAAATTTACGCTTTTGGCTTATGTACGGACACAAAAAAATGCTCTCGGTAATAGCGCAGCTCTTCGATTGATTCAATAATGTCGTCCAGCGCCTGATGTTTAGATTCCTTATTAAAACCGTCTTTAATTTCGGGCGCCCAGCGGGCCGCCAACTCTTTAACAGTTGAAACATCGATACTGCGGTAATGAAAAAAAGCTTCCAAACGGGGCATGTAGCGATATAAAAAACGCCTATCCTGACCGATGCTGTTACCGCAAAGCGGGGATGTTTTTTCGGGCAGCCATTGCTGTAAAAAGTTTAATGTTTGCCGTTCGGCTTCAGCGGTGTTGATTTGAGAAGCCTTGACCCGCTCGATCAAGCCGGATTGACCATGATGTTGTTGATTCCAATCATCCATTGCCGCTAAGGCAGAATCCGGCTGATGAACCGCTAATACTGGACCTTCAGCCAATATATTGAGATCTTTATCGGTAACTACTGTCGCAATTTCGATAATTAAATCAATATCGGGATTCAACCCGGTCATCTCCAAATCCAGCCAGATTAAATGCTGTGCGTCTTGTGCCATTATCATTTTCCGTTATATTCAAATCGTGCCGGTTAGTGTAGCATTGGCTAATCGCTAAGACTAATGGTTAAACTTTTCCCATCATTATGAACTTATTTACAATTATCTTTTTATTTGCTTTGCTGGTTTCGTTTTCTACTCAATTTTGGTTGAGCAGGCGACAAGCTCATCATGTCGCCAAACACCGTTCGAGGGTGCCAGAGGCTTTCAAAGATCGCGTGTCGCTGGAGGCCCATCAAAAAGCCGCCGATTATACGATTGAAAAGGGTAAACTCAGCGAAATTGACGGTTTTATCGGTGTTCTGGTGTTGCTGCTGCTCACCCTTGGCGGCGTTATTAACTGTGCATTTGAATTTTGGTCAGTTCAGATCGCCTCACCGCTGATTGCAGGTGTGGCCGCTATCGCAAGTCTAGTGTTACTGATGAGCCTAATCGACATTCCAACCAGTCTCTATCAGACTTTTGTCATCGAGGAAAAATACGGCTTTAACAAAAGTTCGCTGCAGCAATATGTCAAGGATCACCTGATGCAACTTGGCTTAAGCGCAGTTATCGGCTTGCCAATTCTGGCGCTTATTTTGTGGGTCATGGACAGCGTCGGTTCCTTGTGGTGGTTTTGGGCCTGGCTAATTCTGCTGTCTTTTTCGCTATTGATGAGTTGGCTGTTCCCAACGCTAATCGCGCCTTTGTTCAATAAATTTACGCCGATTGAAGAAGGTTCGCTAAAAAACCGCATTCAAGGACTGCTCACGCGCTGCGGCTTTAATAGCCAAGGCATATTCATTATGGACGGTTCTAAGCGATCAGGCCACGGCAACGCCTATTTTACCGGCTTAGGCAACAACAAACGAATTGTGTTTTTTGACACTTTGGTCAAGTCGCTGGATGAAGAAGAGCTTGAAGCGGTGCTGGCTCACGAACTGGGGCATTTCAAATGCAAGCATGTGATCAAAATGCTTATTGCTTCCTCAATCATAAGCCTAATCAGTCTGGCCATCTTAGGCTGGCTAATCAGCCAAAACTGGTTCTTCACCGGCCTGGGCGTCCAACAAGCCTCTCATGCCGCAGCCTTATTGCTGTTCATGCTAGTTTCCCCGGTGTTTACTTTTTTCATGCAGCCAATTAGCGCTTATTTTCAACGCATGTTCGAATTTGAAGCCGATGACTTTGCCGCCAGCCACGCCCAAGCGGTGAAAATGATCAGCGGACTGGTTAAGCTGTACGAGGAAAATGCCAGCACCTTAACGCCCGATCCCTTATATTCGGCCTTTCACTACAGCCACCCGCCAGCGGCCATCCGCATTGCACATTTAGAAGCCAAAACCGCTTGATGACAGCGCTCTGCGAAGGTCTGGTCATCGCTCATTTGGGCCAAGGCATTGCAATCGAAGCATCAGAGCAAATCATCTTATGTCAAACCAAGCGGCGGCTCGACACCGTCGCCGTTGGCGACAAGGTTCTGTGGTCTTGCGCAACGCCCGGGCAAGGCCGGATAGAAAAAATTTTACCGCGGCGAACTCTGCTGGCAAGGCCTTCTAGCCAGAGCAAAGTTCGTCCAGTTGCCGCCAATATCGATACCGTGCTGATTGTATTTGCGGCCGAGCCGGCTTGTGATTTTTTGTTAATCGATCAATATTTGGCAGTCTGCGAAAATAAGCAGATTCAAGCCGAACTGGTTTATAACAAAACCGATCTGGCATCGCCGGATGACATTGAAACCGAGCTATCGCACTATCATAAGCTGGGTTACCCCTTATATCGCATCAGTATCAAGACGGTGTCAGGCTTAAATGAACTCAGACGAGCCTTAACAAACCGGGTTTGCATATTGGCGGGCCAGTCTGGCGTCGGCAAATCATCGATAACGAACACCTTGATCCCTGATAAGCCGCTTAAGATTCAGGCTATTTCGGACAGCACCAAACACGGCCGACATACCACAACGGCGGCTACGCTGTATCATTTGCCTGAAGGCGGCGACTTGATCGACAGCCCAGGCGTCTCTATTTTTGGCCTAGCCGACTTAAATGAACAGCAACTGGCTTATGGCTATCGGGAGTTCCAGCCCTTACTGGCGCAGTGTCAATTCAACGACTGCAGTCATGGACAAGACAAAGGCTGTGCAATTAGGCGCGCCACGGAACATGGCGAGATTCCGGCAACTCGCTATCAGCGATTTTTGAAATTGAAAGACAAGCTTTCGCGGCATTAATCGATGTCTCAAAAATTACCCCAAGAACAAACAAGCTCATGGCGAATAGGCCTCTGGCTGAGCGCCTTGGTCATGACGCTAGCGCTATTTTTTAATGGCCAAGCTCAAGACCTTGAGTTTTGGCGCGCATGGATCGTGCAAATGCAAGCTGGCGGCTATCACGCACTAAACGCCAATTACCCGCCTTTGCTATTGCACTGGTTTTATCTGTTCGCTTGTCTGTTGGAAACGATCGATATTTTTCCGCACAGCGTTCTTCTGGTCAAAGCCTGGACCCAATTACCCATCTTTATCAGCCATTTATTCTTACTCGATCGGCTTGGCAAAAGTTTATCCGATCAAGGTCGCGATCCCTTAAATTCAGCCTGTTTTTGGCTAACCGCGTTCAACCCGGCATTATTGCTGAACGGACCTGTCTGGGGTCAGGTTGATCTATTGCCGTTTATGGCCCTTTATTTCGCCTTTGAGTTTTCGCTCAGTGAACAAAAAGCGCATTGGAGCTGGCCCATGTTGGCGCTCGCTCTGCTCTGCAAATTTCAGGCGGTGGTCATGGCGCCGCTGTTGTGCGGGCTTTCGCTACGCTTTTTCAAACGCCATTTGATCGGCGCAGTCCTAGCCAGTCTTATTTTTGTGCTGGCTTTTTTACCTTTTATTCTTCAAGGCGACGGCATAATCGCCTTCAAACGGGCCTATACCGATAATTTGGGCATTTATCCCTACTCGTCGCTAAATGCCGCCAATCTTTGGTATTTGTTGGCTGGCGGCAGCATGCAACCGGATTCAATCAGTCTGCTTGGGGGCAAATGGGCCGGGATGGCAATTTCGAACTTGACCACGCCGTCAAAAATCGGCTTGGTTTTATTTGGCCTGTTAAGCTTAATCATCGCTTTTATCGCGATCCGAAAAAAAGCATTGCAAGACATCTATGGTTTGGCGGTCTTATCGGTCGTCAGTTTTTTCGCTGTCTCCAGCGGCATGCATGAGCGCTATATGTTCCTGGCCTTGCCTTTTGCGGCGCTGTGGGGATGCCTGGCCCGAGGCTATCAATTTTGGTATCCCTTGCTGACGGCCCTGGTCTATATCAACATGAATTTTGTTCTTCCGCTTTCAGGTCATGCTGCGTGGAACCTTATTTCTATTTGTGTAATGTTAACGCTGATTGTTTTGCTGACTCAAACTGTCTTTGCTCAGTCGCTCCCAGACGCAAAGTGGATTGTCAACTTGGCCGGGAGCGCAGCCTTATCGCCCTACCTATTTCTGTTAGCCCTTTGGCTGGCCCTTGTCGGCAATGAAATTCGCGCTGATTTAAAACAAAATCAAGCCATCGAATTCGGCTCTTCCTCGGTTATTTTTCTCAGCGACTTAAAACCTGAAATACAGCAACAGGACTGGGGCGAGTTAACCGTCAACCGCAATTTGAATGGTCATCCTATTTGTTTAGGCGATCGTTGTTATCAGCAGGGACTTGCGACTCATGCCCGTTCGTTCATAAGTTATAAAGTACCGGCTGAAGCCAAAAAATTTCGAGCAATCGTAGGCCTTGATGCTGAAAGCCCAAGCGGCCAAGTTGAATTTATCGTCGAACTGAATAACAAAATCAGCTGGCGAAGCGGACCGATAACTGGTTATCAGGAGCCTATTCAGTTAACTATCGATTTGGCGAATGCGAAGCGAATAAAACTTCGCGTGGAAGCACTGGAAACCATTGACTACGATCATGCAGATTGGGCCGATGCGCGGTTTGAACGCTAAAACCCGACAGACAGCAAGACTTTTTAGAGCTTTAAACGCTCGACAATAGCTCCGTTTTGTAAATGCTGGTCAATAATTTCATCAATATCGGCCTGATCATGGTAACGATACCAAACGCCTTCCGGATAGATCACCAGAACAGGCCCTTCCTTACAACGATCCAGACAACCTGCATTGTTCACCCGGCATTTGCCTTTGCCGTTTAATCTGAGTTTTTTTATCTGCTCTTTAGCATAGTCGCGCATGGCTTGCGCGCCCTGGTTAGCGCAACAGGGACTGCCATCGTCGCGCTGATTCGTGCAAAAAAAAATGTGGTGCTGATAATAAGCCATGCTTTTACTAGCTGTCAGTGACTTTGCTGCACCGATGCGCCGTAGTGGGATTCGATATAGCGCTCAACAATAGCTTGAAATTCTTCTGCGATATGCTCTCCTTTGAGCGTAACAGTTTTTTCGCCATCCTCGTAAACCGGCGCAACCGGGCTTTCGCCGGTGCCCGGCAAACTAATCCCAATGTTGGCGTTTTTACTTTCTCCTGGACCATTGACAACGCAGCCCATAACAGCCACTTCCATAGCTTCGACGCCGGGATATTTGGTGCGCCAAACCGGCATTTGATCACGTAAATAACTTTGGATATCCATGGCCAGTTTTTGGAAATAATCGCTCGTGGTTCTGCCGCAACCCGGACAGGAAATAACCATCGGGGTAAACGACCGGAAACCCATGGTCTGCAGAATTTCCTGAGCAACGATGACTTCCTGCGTCCTGGAGGCGCCCGGCTCAGGCGTCAAGGAAATACGAATCGTATCGCCGATACCTTGCTGCATCAGCACCGAGAGCGCCGCCGCGGAGGATACGATGCCTTTTGACCCCATGCCCGCTTCGGTCAGGCCCAGATGCAAAGCATAATGGCAACGGCTGGACAAATCTTGGTAAATACTGATTAACTCTTGTACGTTGCTTATTTTGCAGGACAAAATGATCTTATCTCTGTTTAGACCAATTTCTTCGGCTTTCGCTGCGCTTTCCAGCGCCGATAACACAATGGCTTTACGGGTAATCGCCGGCAGCGGCTCGGGATTTGTTAATTGTCTATTTTCATCCAGCAAGCGGGTTAACACCGCCTGATCCAAACTGCCGCCATTAACGCCGATGCGAATGGGCTTATCATAACGGCAGGCAAACTCCACCATTTGCTGAAATTGCGGATCGCGGCTTTTTCCGCGCCCCACGTTGCCTGGATTGATCCGGTATTTGTCTAACGCTTCGGCGCAGTCGGGATATTTTTCCAGCAGCTTATGACCATTGAAATGAAAGTCGCCGACAATTGGCACGGAATGGCCTTTTTGCACTAACTGATTGCGAATATCGGCAACCGCTTTGGCGGCTTCTTCGGTATTGACCGTCACACGAACGATTTCTGAACCCGCGTTAGCAAGCTCGATGATTTGTCTGACCGTCGCAGAAACATTGGCAGTATCGGTGTTGGTCATCGATTGCACCACAATCGGAGCTCCGCCGCCAACTTTAACATTGCCGATTAAAACTTGATGCGTTACTTTTCTAAGGCTAATGGACATACAGTAGTTATATCAGGGTAAGGTTTCAGGCTATCCAGCACGGGCTATCGCCATCAAAACAGGCCGAATAGCGCACTAAAAGATACAGTAAGTTGCTTTAATGACCAGAAATTATACGCGATCGAAAATTTTACGCAGCTTTAATTTGCTGACGGTGGGACGGCTTTTCTAGCGCACTTTATAGCCATCGATACGAGTTGCGGTTGTTGGATTATTCCGGTCATCGCGCCAGGTTGGATGATTAAACTGCAGGACAAAATCGCCGTTATACGAAATCACCGCTTCGTTAAAAGTCAGCTGGCCAATGGTTCGCCAATCGTTGATCACGCGCCGTTGCAACGCGGCTGTGCCTTTGCTCGCTCCGCTATCGGAAACATCAATGACAAAACGTAGGGTGCGCTTCGGGCTTGAATCGCCCGGATCGTAAATTTGCGCCATGATTTCATTGCGGAAATCCAGCGCCTCGCCTTCAATTCGAGGCTGATCCGCCGCAACTCGCAAACGCATGAACTCGGGCGTCACTGTCGGTTCCTCAGCCGGTTTCGCTAATTCGGCAATTTGATAAAGCTGGCGCTGCGCCGGCTGTTTATCAACGCGTAAAAACATTAGGCCTTCCAGCAAGAAGGCAGGCAAGCCTAGTCCGCGGCGCCAGGCTGTCGTATCGGGTGCGTTACGCAGTTCGGCGTCATTGATAAACGCTGTCAGCGCGCCTCCCAAATCTTGCTGAGTGAAAAAATTTGCCGGCTTCAGTAATTCCGCATGCTCCCGGTTAGTGCTTGGATAAAGCTTGCCAGCCAATGCTAATGAGCGTGTCTGTCCGCGCCGGGTTTCCGTGCAACAGGTAGAATAACGCGCTATTGCCAACGCCTGACTACCCTTTTTAAAATAACCGGAATAGTTCGAATCTTCAGTAATTTCCCATAAACCCGTCAAGCATACGCCGTTCGGATGCAGTAATCGGGGCTGTCCTTTGCCCGCATCGCCCCAACGTAAATCGGTTCGGGCGTCGACTGTGCGCCGGGTAGCCTGAAGCAAGGGAGATGCTTTACCGAACGCCCAAAAACCACCCAGCAAACGCGACCATGTGACTTCGTATACGGGCAAAGCAAAAGCCTTATCGGTACCCCACACCGCTTCGTAAGGATTGGCGAAAATAGCGGCGCGCACTTCCGCAAAGCGCGAACCCCGGTAGCCGAGGTCTTCTTCGGTCAAAGCAAAAGCAGCAGAACTTTCTTTCGGCATCGGGGCACCTAATCGATAAATGAGAGTAAGCGCTTTGATACCATATTCAGGCTTCAATGTCTAACGTTTAGTCTTTGAAGCCGGTGAACTAAAGCCTTTGAGAATTAGTCCTTTAGTAAGTTTTCGCGTTCGATTTGTTGCATATAGCGCTGAATAGCCGATTCAAACTGCTTGTCGATGCGGGCAAATTTACAACCCATCTTTTCGATTTTATTCAGCTTGGGCGGGTTGATAATACAGGTATACAAAATATCAAAAGAAACCGTGCCTTCGCCAACGTCGGTTAAAACCAATTTAGCGTCTTGATAATGCGCAATTTCAACCAGTTGAGCTGCCAGCGGCGTCGAATAAGTCCATATCGAAAATCCAGATACGCTAATATCGTAAAGGCTCAGCTTAATTGGCTCTTGCTCGGGCAAATAAATTTCACAATAACTGTATTTTGCGATCGGTGAACGCACCCGGTAGAATTCACGGCGCTGCAGCCAATATATCGATTTTGGCAGAGGCATACTGAACGCCCATTCGCCATTGTGACGGACCTTTTTTATCGAAGAACCATTAAAGCTGACCTTAATGCCCGTATATTCGGTGCGAAAAATTGTTTTGCTGCTATTAACCACATGTTGGTTCAAATATTCTTTCGGCCCATAATCCAAAATCAACACGTTATTCTTTTTATCGACTTCGATGATAGTGGTAAGAAACGAATCCTGACTATTTTCGACATGCGCACTTAAAATACATTTGCTGTTATGTAAAAGCATCAAGTGACTGGCGATTTGCAACTGCCCATAAAGCGAATAGGTAGATTCGTTATCCATTATGATTGAAAGATATATTGCTAATAAATCTATTGTAGAATAGACCGTAATATTTTGTATATTATAAGGAGATTTTTTGGCTTGGATTCTATTATTTACCGCTGGGCTAGCGGAAATCGTGTTCGCGTTAAGTCTTAAATTTAATGAAGGCTTCACCAAGCTTTGGCCCAGCCTGACCACCATGGCGTCTGGGCTCTGCAGCTTTTATTTATTGATGCTGGCCATCAAAAGCCTGCCATTGGGAACGGCCTATGCGGTCTGGACGGGAATGGGCGCAGTCGGCGTTGCGATTATTGGCATCGCTCTACTCAAAGAATCCTATGACGTCTACCGTTTGCTGTCAATTTCCTTGGTCATTATCGGCATCATTGGCCTTAAACTGACCGACAGCCACTAAATAATGCTGCACCTTGTCTTTCAATCTTCGCTTGGTCCAGAACTATTGCAGCGTTTCGATACCGATGACGCAGTCGTTTTTTTGGAAAATTCGGTTCTGCGCTTAATGCAAAACAGTTATTGCGCTAATGCCCTGAGTCAACGGCTTGCAAAAGTCCGCTTTTACGCATTAGCACAGGACTTAGCTACTCGCGGCATTATCGCCGATGAGATTATTCCGGGTATTCAAATTATCGATTATGCGGCGTTAGTAAAACTAAGCATCGATTATACGCCGATTCAGTCATGGTTTTGCTAACTCAAATTGAAGCTTTGGAGACTACCGAACAAGGTTTTCTGGTCAATGCGGCCGACTGGAATGAAAAGGTTGCCGAACAATTAGCGAAAGCCAATCAGATTGACTTGAGCGAGGCGCACTGGGAAATTATCGTATTCATCAGAAACTACTACGATCGCTTCCGGCATTTGCCCAATACCCGTTTGTTTGTTAAAGCAATCGCCAAGGAACTGGGCGAAGAAAAAGGCAATAGCCGCTATTTACATCGCTTGTTTCCAGATGGGCCGCTCAAATACGCTTGTAAATTGGCTGGTTTGCCTAAACCGCCCAACTGCATCTAATCAGGCCTGTTTGAAGCGGTGAATCTGCCGCCTTTGCTTTTTGTTGGGTTTGCGATCGCAACCCTTATCGCTGAAAAATTCACGTTTTTCACGTTCTTCGATGATTAACTGTTGACGTTTGGCCAGGCTTTCAGCGGTCTCTTGGTAAAGCAGACCAGCCTCCTTGGCCGAGCGCCGTTGACCCGTCACCGTGACTACATTGATATCCCAGCGATAAATGCCTTTGCTGATCGAAACAAACATACCGGGTTTAATCTCCTTCCCCGGTTTGGCGCGTTGATGGTTAACATGAACCTTGCCGCCCGAAATAGCATCCGCCGCTAATTTGCGCGTTTTAAAAAAGCGCGCAGCCCACAACCATTTATCCAGACGAGTGGCTTCTAAGTCAGTCGGCAATCATCGCCACCTGTTTTTTCAGGCCTTTGGGCAGCGAAAATACAACTTTTTCTTCGATGCCTTTAATTTCAGTCGCAGACTCGCCGCCCCATGCCTTCAATTGAGCGATCACTTCCTGCACCAGCACTTCTGGCGCTGACGCTCCGGCGGTTACGCCGACAACCGGCACGCCGTCAAACCAGCTTTTTTGCATATCGGCCGCGGTATCAATCAAATAGGCGGGTTTGCCTAATTGTTCGGCTATTTCGCGTAATCGGTTAGAATTTGAGCTATTTGGCGAACCAACCACCAGAATGGTGTCTGCTGTTTTAGCCAACTCATAAACTGCATCCTGCCGATTTTGCGTGGCATAACAAATATCGTCTTTTTTTTGTTCTTGGATCCCCGTAAAGCGCGCTCTCAGCGCGTCAACCATGACCTTGGTATCGGTCATGGACAATGTCGTTTGAGTCACATAAGCCAAATTATCGGGATTATTTACCTTGAGGTTAACTACGTCATCCGGTGTTTCGACCAGGTAAATGCCACCATTCTCGGTGCATTTTTCGTATTGCCCCATCGTGCCTTCAACTTCGGGATGTCCGGCATGGCCAATTAAGATCACTTCCCGATCCGACTTGGCGTGCTTAGCGACCTGCAAATGCACTTTGGTTACCAAAGGGCAAGTAGCATCGAATACGGTCAATTTTCGGTCTTCCGCTTCTTGCTGAACTTTTTTCGACACCCCATGCGCGCTAAAGACCAAATAAGATCCAACAGGCACATCGGTTAAATCTTCGATAAAGACAGCGCCTTTTGCTTTGAGTCCATCCACGACAGTACGATTATGTACCACTTCATGACGAACATAAATAGGAGCGCCAAATGTGGCCAGCGCTTGATCGACTATTTCGATGGCCCGATCAACGCCAGCACAAAATCCACGAGGGTTAGCGAGTACTATTTGCATATCTTGAGCTCTTTGCTTGGTTAATAAAGGCTATTCTAACTCAACATGGCGTCTGATACGATAATTCCATCCGCATCGGCATATAAAAAATGATCTTTTTTAAAATTGACGCCGGCGAAACTAACGAGCAAATCACGATCTCCCAGATCTTTTTTGTGACCTTTTAACGGATGCGTATGCAAGGCGCGAATACCGATAGGCAAGGTGCTGATGATCGCCGAATCGCGTATACAGCCGTATATTACAAGGCCTTGCCAGCCGTTTTCAATCGCCAGCTCGGCCAGTTCCGCACCCAGCAAGGCGCAGCGCCGCGACCCGCCTCCGTCTATCACCAAAACTCGGTTGTCGCCTTTTTCGGCCAATCGCTTGCTCACCGAAACACTGTCTTCAAATGTTTTCAATGTGCTGATCCGGCCCCCAAATTCAAGCTTGGCTCCGAAATGATTGAACACAGGATCAACGATTTGAAAATGCTCTTCGTTTGCATGCAAGTCGCAAAGGCGAGCTGTTGAAAAAGACATGGCATTAAGCGGCTAATGTGTAATATAGCGAGCCAGTAAGCCATAATCACTGGCTCCTGACGGCAGCGGAATTTTTACTCGATAGCCGGCACCTGGCGCTTCCAGTATCGCACTACCTTGAAGATCAAACATACGCTCAAGTAAAATGTTTTGATTGCCTTCAGGCAAAATAACTTCCAGTTTGTCGCCGACAGCAAATTTGTTTTTGACATCCACAACAGCCAGCTGTGTATCGGGATCATAGTGAGCAATTTCGCCGCAAAACTGTTGCTGATGGCTTTTTGAATAGCCCGTGATATAGTTCTGATAATCATGGGTATGATGCCGCTGATAAAAGCCATCGGTATAGCCGCGATTAGCAAGATTTTCCAGAATTCCAAGCAACTCTGGCTGAAAAGGGCTGCCAGCCAGCGCATCGTTAATCGCTTGCCGATAGGTTTGCGCGGTTCTGGCCACATAATAATGCGATTTGGTGCGCCCTTCGATTTTCAGGCTGTCAATGCCAATATCGACCAGACGCTGGACATGCTCGATCGCTCTCAAATCCTTGGAATTCATAATATAGGTGCCGTTTTCATCTTCCATGATCGGCAATAACTCACCCTTGCGGCCTTCTTCTTCAAGAAAATAAACCTGATCGGCTAACGGATGTCTCTCCTGTTCACCGCAACTGCCAATCATACTATCGTTCATGACTAAAGGCGCGCAATTTTGGATAAAGTCGCCTTCGCTATTTTCTTCAGCCGGCAAGGTATCGTATTTCCAACGGCAAGCATTGGTGCATGTGCCTTGATTCGAATCACGGTGATTAAAATAACCGGATAACAAGCAACGGCCGGAATAGGCGATACACAAAGCACCGTGGACAAATACTTCCAGTTCGATATCGGCACAATGCTGGCGAATTTCTTCAATTTCCTCCAATGACAATTCCCGGGACAAAATAATCCGGGCGATTCCCATCTGCCGCCAAAACTTCACGGCCGCATAATTGACCGTATTGGCTTGAACCGATAAATGGATTGGCATCTCTGGCCAGTTTTCCCGCACCATCATGATCAAACCAGGGTCAGCCATAATCAACGCATCGGGTTTTAAAGCCAGCACCGGCGCCATGTCTTTAATAAAGGTTTTAACTTTAGAATTATGCGGGATCAGATTAGCCGCCAGAAAAAATTTTTTTCTGAATTGATGCGCTTGCTCAATACCTTTGGCCAAATTATTAAAATTAAAATCGTTATTTCGAACTCGCAGGCTGTAGCGAGGTTGACCCGCATAAACCGCATCAGCGCCATAGGCAAAGGCGTAGTGCATGTTTTTTAAGGTTCCGGCTGGAGAAAGCAATTCAATTGGTTTCATTGGCGCTAAGACCTGATTTTCAGGCGCTTATTTCATTTGCTGATAATATAAAGCCAGGTCTTTTATTTCTTGCTCGGTAAGCTGCTGGGCTATCAGCCGCATCCGGCTATAAATGTCATTATGACGCTGGCCGCTTTTATAATCGAGCAAGGTTCTAGTGAAATAACCTGCTTGCTGACCTGCCAAAGCTGGAATATCCATTTTTCCACCCTGGCCTTTGTTGCCATGACAAACAAAGCAAGGCGGCAAGATACGTTTGCCATCGCCTTGCTCAACCAATTTATCAGCCGTCGCAAGATCTAGCGCAAGCGATTGGTTTTGCGGCAAAGGCAAGGAACTAAACCAAGCCACCAAGTCCGCAGCCTCTTGTTCAGACAGGCCCTTGGCTATCGCGTTCATCGATTCATGCAGACGGCTACCCTGGGCATAATCGCGCAACTGTTTATATAAATAATTGGCGTTTTGCCCCGCCAAGGCTGGAATTGCCGGTAGTGTTTCACCATCGCGTTTTTCTTCCGCCATGCCCAGCCCTTTCTCGCCGTGGCAACTGGCGCATGCGCCAGCTAATTCCTGACCTTTTTTCACCTCGCCTTGCTTGACCAAGTTCAAGGCCGCCGGCGTCCAAGCCACTTGCGAAGCGGACTCTGCTTGAACAGTGGCAGCAAACATAAGCAACAACCATACAATTGATTTCATGACTAATAACCCCAAGACGCTGAACCGAAGGTATCCATAATAAAAAACTGCAAAATCGGATAGCCAAAACTGATCAGCATCAGCACAGCGATTACTTTGTTCCATAATTTGATGTCATTTAACCAATCCGGCAAAGCTTCAACAACATGCGAAGGCTCAGCATAGTCAATAGCTTGCTCGAATTCCAGAGCGACTGCATTGAGCTGAGTCTTAGCCAAATTGTAGATAAACAGAACCGCTGAAACCAGCAATACCAAACCACCCAATATCATCATGAACTCATAGGGTTTCCAAGCCAAGGTTAATAAATTGTTGTAGACAACCGTTGAAATCCGGCGCGGCTGGCCCAACAGACCCAAAATATGCCAAGGCGTCGTCAAGATCGTCATGCCGATAAACCAAGTCCATAATTGAACAATCGCCATCGCCTCCGAAAATAACGGTTTTTTTACCAGTCGCGGCCATAAGTAATAAGCAACCGCAAAATACATAATGACCGTCGTACCGGCAAATATCAAATGAAAATGACCCGGCACCCAGGCAGTGTTATGCACCATTGCGTTCATCGCATAACTGGCGTTAACAATGCCGCCAAAACCACCAAAAATCAGCATCAATAACGACAAAATAACCGCCAAGACCATTGTATTAGTCCAGGGCAAGGTAATAATCCAGCCAAACAGGCCTTTGCCGCCACGCAAACGGCCGGCGATTTCCAATGACGCAATGACGCTGAATCCGGTTACCATGGTTGGCAAAGCCACGACAAAGGTGCCCACGCCATGCAGCCATTTCCAACCTGCCGCCTGTTCCGGATCCATATATAAATGATGAAACCCAATAGGCAAGGCAAACACCGCCAATACCACAAAGGCTAAACGCGCCATCTCGTCGCTGAATAAATAGCCGCCCGCTTGTTTCGGCACAAAAACATAAAAAGCGGTGTAGGCAGGAATCAACCAAAAATAAACAATCGGGTGCAAAGTCCAGGAAAACAAGGTTCTAGCCAAACCTGGGTCAATCGTATCCATCCAACCCAGCGACCAGGGAATCAGTTGAAACAACACTTCCAGCGCCACACCTATGCTGGACCACAGCCATAACATCGCGTTCATAGCAGTGGCAAACATCGCTAACGGCACCGTTTGATCGGGATTTGCGCGTTTCCACTGCAAAAACATCACCAGCATGATTGCGCACCAAACCCATGAGCCGACGACCAGCAAAGTCGCGCCAATATAGAAAGCCGAGTGCGCCACAATTGGCGGGTAAAAAGTATAAAGCACCGAAGCTTTGCCGCTGAGCAATGGAATTGCGGCAAGAACAACGCCCAGCAACGCCAGCCAAAACCCTCCCCAAGCCAGCGGCCGATTCCAGATTGGCTGATTCAAGCTGGTTGCAGCAATACAGTAACCGAAGCCCATAATGAAAAAAGTTGTTAACACAAAAGCCATCAAAACGCCGTGTGTGCTAACCGAGGCAAAATAAACGCTGGGCGAATCCAGTGCGGCAATAAAACCGCTCCGCTCCAAAACTTGATACTCACCCAAAAAACAAGCCAGGGCAAAAGCGCCAAACGCTACCCAGAGATGGCTTAACACCAATTTTCGTTCAGCCGCATCATTCATTGTTGGCTCCTTTTTTTACAGATGCTAATACCGGAGCTTGCCAGTCTTCTTTGGCGATAACAGAAACGTTGCTCCACATATGATTATGTCCCAAGCCGCAGTACTCATTGCACAATAAGGGATAATCGCCGGGCTTCGGAAAAGTCGTATGGACTTCAGCCACATAGCCAGGTACTATCATCGTGCTCATATTGGTCATTGGGATATGGACGCCGTGCAAAACGTCCATGCTAACCCAACGAAAAGTAAGCGGGGTCTCTGCGGGCACTTCAATCTGTTTTGGGAAAAAGGAATACCGGCCCGCAACCATTCTAATAACGATCTGGCCTCTGTCGTCGACTTGTACGCCTAAGTTGTTTTCGGCGAATTCCTGGCTTAAATGCAAGCGGGCCGAATCGATGGTTTCGACCTTACTGGGCGGGTTAACGCCATGAAACAGCGCATCGAGCGTGATAATGCCGACAAACAGGCCAATAATACCGAGCGAAAGCGCAATCCATTTCCGTTCCAGACGGTCGACGTGAAGCGCGCGCAGCTGTATGAAAAACGTCTGCAGAAATTGAATCGATTGTTGTTTCTTTGCTTCAAATGACATGCTCTCTCCTATCCGCGCGGCAAAAATACACCGTAATAAAGGAAAAGCCAGGCAATGACCATGCCTCCAATCACGATCGACATCAATGCGAACGTGCCTATTGGTGTGCTCTCGAGAATACGCTGACGGTCTTCTTCACTCATATTTTCCATTATGCTTCCTCACTAAAACATAAAAATTTCAATGTATTATTCTAATTTGTTTGTTTGCAAACAAATTGATTCATATCAACTCTTGATCAATCAAAGCCGCGCTAGAATTAGCGCAAAAAAGACGCTATGCCGACCGATTTACTCTGATTAACCGCCTGAGCATTATTGATTTTAACGCTTATTAACTGATGTTACGCACCATTATGCAAGGCGCGTTGATTTATTCTGTTGTGTCGCTCTCGCGACGCATGATTTAATCAGGTTCTCGCACCCGAAAGCGAGATACTTTCTTTTGCTTCGCCAAAAGCAAGTATCCAAAGAAAAGGCGACCCGGATGCCGCTTGCTTCCTGCGCCCTGCCATTTTTATTAGGGGTTGCCAAAAGGGATTTCCTATCCCTTTGGCAACGCGCAGCATCCCTGCTGCGCCCCTTGGGCTATTCCCAATAAAAATGCCAGTGCTCGGCGCGGCATACGGGAAAATAACGTTACCTGCGTAACATAAGTTATTAATAATCCACAGGTCATTCAAAAGCTAACTCGTTTTCCTGTAAGTAGGCCCGAAGTCATTTCGATTTATTTAGAGCCGCAAAAATAATCACGCTAACCGCTGAGATAAAAAACATGACTGAACCAGAAGGCGTCATTCAATATCACCTGGATTTCGAGCCAGGATTGGGCGATGATTTTCCAGCCTTCGCCGAAGTCAATGCCTGGCGCACTCTCTTGCATCAATTAGGCTTAATTGGCCAGGACCCGAAGCGTTATCAAGGATTAGGCTTCGGTAATATGAGCTTTCGTTTGAACGATGGCTCACAGTTTGTCATTACCGGCTCGCAAACCGGCGAGTTAAGCCAATTATCCAAAGCGCACTACAGCACCGTTTTGCAAGCTGATCCGAGACGCAATTATCTGAAGGCCGTAGGCGCCTGTAAACCTTCTTCCGAAGCCTTAACCCACGCGGCCGTATACGCCAGCGATTCTCGCGTGAAAGCGGTGATACATGTGCACAGCCCGCAGATTTGGCGGAATTTTCAACCACTTAATATCCCCGCCATTGATGCGACCATAGGCTATGGCACTCCGGCCATGGCGGAAGCGGTTTCCAACCTGTTTGAATTGCGCCTGCTAGACGCCAAACCTATTTTCGCAATGCTGGGACACGAAGACGGCATTATTGCCTTCGGTCATTCAATCACCGAAGCCAGCTTGACCTTAATTAAACGCTTGGCCCTGGCCTTGCAGATCAGCGCTTAATTCTGCTCGCCCGAAGCTCTCAGCGTGATTTCCTGTTAAGCTCTCGCGCCCGCTGAGCAATCGCAACAGCAATATCGTTTTTCAAATATTGGACCCAAGAATTGTAATTAGGATGAATCAACTCGCCGCCTTTTGGATCTTTGCCATAATTCAGTTTTTCACTACTCACATAAGTGATCGTGAATCGGCCGGGAATAAAAGTAATCCGGACCACTGCTTCATGTTCCCGTATATTTAATTTAGCATCGACCACACCATCCTGAACCTTGGTTGGACTCCAGCCACGTTTAGCGCAGCCTTCAAAGATGGCAAACTCCATATCGTCCATCGATATTTCAGACGAATTAACCGGCGGCGTATTAATTAATGGATCTTGACGGACACAAGCAGCCAATCCAGCGACCAAAAAGATAATGGCTAATAACCCCAGCCAGCGGCTACTTGATTTATTGATACTTTGTTTCATCACACTGTTCTCCCCTGTATTAGTTTTTCTTAATCAAAGCATTTGAACTAAAAGCTGGACATTAAAAAGCGCTTTGTGCTTTTATCCGCTAAGCGAACACCCTAAATCTAAAGGGCGAAAATTTCTGGCAACGCTTAATTTATCTCTAGCCAAGCGATTAAGCAAACATTAATAACCTGCGTGTAAGTTGTTAATCAAGTTAATAATTGATCAGGAATCTTAGCATGAATTTTGCGTTACTTATCCGAAAGCCGATCAGCGCCGGTTTTGCTCTATGGCTTGCAGGCTGCGCTTCAACGCCTGCGCCAACGCCGGAGCCCCTTTTATCTGGCGAACAAATGCTACGGGAAAGCCAGGGCATCGCCAGCCTCGGCGATCGCTGGAAAAAAGGCAAGCAAATGGTTGAGCGCGGCAATCTGTTAGTCCGCGAAGGCCAGAACAAAATTGACGAAGGCAATCGGATGATTGAGGAAGGCGAGAAAGTAATGCACGAAAGCGAAGATAGCTACAAAAGAATCAAAAATTAACCGTACTCTGAACAGAGTTGCGCGTGAAACTAATTGACCTAAGCCGTTTTTTTCCGGGCCACTATCACGCCGTCCCGGGTTGGGTTAATAAATGCGTCAAACTCAGGATCATTAAAAATCAACTGATTGTGCTCTAAAATCGCTTCGGTCCAGCCTGGAACAATGTCGACATACTCATCGACCGCCACGCGGCCGTGCCAAAGCACATTATCGGCAATATAAAGCCCGCCCGGACGTATCCGGTCTTTTGCCATAAGCCAAATATGCGGGTAGTCGCCTTTATCGACATCATTATAACAAATGTCGAAAAGCCCGTCGATTTCGGCAAAAACCGCTTGCGCCATGCCGGTTCGAAAATCGATTCGCTGCCAAAGATCGGCTGCGCTCAAATAATTTTTAGCTTTTTCTTTGTAGTCTGAATCAGCATCGCTGCAATACACTATCCCTTGTGGACCCACGGCTTTGGCAAACCAATAGGCCGAATAACCGAAGCCGCTGCCAAACTCGAAGACCCGTCGAGCGTTAATCGTTTTCGCTAAAGTTTCGACAAACACCCCAACCAAGCGACCAATGATCGGAAACCGGTATTGCTGAGCCAAAGCTTCCATTTCGGTCAGCACCGGATGATCGGTTACCGCCAATAAATTGCGCATATAGCTTTCAATAGCCGGATCGACCGGAACCAAAGCGACCGGATATTCCTGAGCGGGCAAACGCAGATCAATCATGACTTATCTCCGCAATTAAAAAATGGCGAACGCCTATCACAGAAAACAACGGCTCAACTTCTGAACAAGTTGCGCTGGAATAGTTGAAACCAATATGCCTGAACCATACCGCTAATGCCAAGCAAGGTCAAACCTTATAGAACCTTCTTTTGCGCCAAAAGGTCGCCCGGCTCATACCTAACATAGCCGCTGCAGCCCCTGGCCGGCCTTTATTCTGTTCCAAGGCTTGCCGAATCAAATCTCTGGCGTTTTCTTCGGTTAATTTTTCTCTGCTTTGGCGAGCGGGCGTGATTATTTGCGCGCTGCGCTGTTCATTAAATTCGGGCGGCAGTTCCGATAGACGCAAGATAGCGCCTCGACCAACCGCAAACGCATATTCGACAACATTATGCAATTCTCTAATATTGCCGGGCCAGCGATAATCGAGCAATACTTTCATCGCGTCCGGATCTATTTTTTCAATCACCCGAATGTTTTGATCATTGTGTTGCACAATGAAATGCCAAATCAACAAACTAATATCTTCCCGGCGCTCGCGAAGCGGCGGCAAAAAAATCGGCACAACACGCAAACGATACATTAAATCTTCACGAAACAACCCTAGCTTGACTTGCTCCCGCAAAGAACAATGGGTTGCGGCAACAATACGCACATCGGCGGACATCGTCTGGCTTCCGCCTACCGGAATATAATTACGTTCTTGCAAGACACGCAGCAATTTGGCCTGTAAATCAAGCGGCATTTCCGCCACTTCATCCAAAAATAGAGTACCGCCGTTTGCCCGCTGAAACAAACCGCTATGATCTTTAATCGCGCCGGTAAACGCCCCGCGCACATGGCCAAACAGCTCACTCTCAAGCAAGTTGCTGGATAAAGCAGCGCAATTGATCGCTAAAAAAGGCGCATGACGGCGAGCGCTTAAAGAATGAATGGCTTTGGCGACCAATTCCTTGCCTGCCCCGCTTTCTCCTCTAACCAACACCGTGGCTTCGGTTTGAGCAGCGTTTTCAATGATATGAAAAACCGCTTCCATCGCAGGCGACCGGCTAAGCATCCCATGAAAGTTTTGCGTGGCGCTATGAGGCTTCAGCTTAATAGCGCCCATCGGATTGAGTTGGGCTTCAGACAAACTCAGCCAACCAACGCCACCAGCCGATTGGCCCACGTTGTTCAGCAACACGCGTGCATTCAAATTGAATAGGCGTTTTTGTTTGTCTGGCCCAAGCAACTGAATCATCTCGGTCCGATTCTCCTTGATTTGTAATGCATTCAGACACGGTTTACCCATTTGTGTTTCAGGTTCAAAATGGGTCATCCGCGCCAAGCCAGAACTCCAAAAAACCACCTGTTGATCTTGGTTGACCAGATAAAGCGCCATTTCATTAGACAACTCGAACAAATTCACCAGCAGAACGCCAGGATCAAGTGTTTTTAGCCAATTGCCAAAGCTTACGGAAAGTTCTGCGGATAACTCCGATGGTTTCATAGTCGCGTCAAGAAAAATCAATGTGTTTCATTGAAACTATATATGAAACACTATGCGCATGACAATTTTTCCAAATAGCAGCCGATATTGACGACATGATACGCATACCCATCGTTGATCTGATTTCCACACTGCTTTATAACCAGCAGCGCCGAATTTTAAAATGTGATGCGCATCTCTATGCGTTTCTCCCGTCGGTTTGCAAAAGTTTTAGCGATACCGAAACAAACTAACTGTTTAAAGCCAAGACTTATCGTTTCAATGAAACGTATTAATGTTTCATTGAAACGATAAAAGAATCTCAAATTAGCGTAAATGGCCTACATTAAAAATAAAACCTTTTAAATAACAATTTGTTACGATTTTTCATTATTTTGGCATAGATAATGCTTTTAAAACATAGATCCGCAATTTTTACCAGCCGCTTTATGCGAACGACACAGGAGAACAAAATGATTTTCAAACAACTTTTTGACCAAGAAACCTGGACTTACACCTATCTCATCGCAGACTCCCTGAGTAAAGAAGCCGTTCTGATTGATCCGGTTAACACTCATATCGACGATTATTTGGCAATGTTGAAAGAGCTGGGTTTAACTCTGAAATATTCGCTGGAAACCCACGTGCATGCCGACCACATTACCGCCAGCGGTTTGCTGCGGCAAAAACTCGGTGCGCAAACCGGCGTAAGCGCCTTATGCGGCGCGGAAACCGCCGACATCCAGATTAAGGATGGCGATGCCTTTAACTTCGGCCAAGGTGAGCAGATCAAGGTTATCGCCACGCCCGGCCATACCAAGGGCAGTATCTCGTTTTTATGGCGCGACCGAGTATTTACCGGCGACTGTCTGTTTATAGGCGGTTGCGGACGTACCGATTTCCAGGGCGGCGATGCGGGCGCGCAGTATGACAGCATCCAAAAATTGTTCGCATTGCCGGACGATACCATCGTTTATCCAGGCCATGATTATCAGCAAAAATGGATCAGCAACATCAAACAGGAAAAAACGACTAACCCAAGGTTGGCCGGTAAAACCCGCGAGCAGTTCATCGAGATTATGAATAACCTGAATCTGCCGAAACCGCGTTTGATCGACGAGGCAGTTCCGGCCAACCGATTCTGCGGCCTTGAAGAAAACCAGCGCCAGGACGCCATCGCCCAACGCGAGATCGCCCGCGAAAAGGAAGCGGCAAAAGCGGAGGGCCAACCCGTGGTCGATTGCGGCGAAGCTGTGCATCTTACCAGCGGCATGACCGTACAAGACATGGTTGCGGCCGCCAAACAACAGATTACCGAAGTATCGGTCGATAAGGCCAGGCAATTGCTAGCGGAAGGCGGCATTACTCTGGTCGATGTCAGGGAGGAAAGCGAATATGCCGTAGGCCATATCGATAAGGCTCTTTTGCTGCCGCGCGGCGTCTTGGAGTTCAAGATCGGCAACGTTTCTGAACTGGCCGACAAAGCCAAGCCAGTGATGATTTACTGCCGGACTGGCGGACGAGCTTCCATGGCGGCGGTCGCGATGAAAGCGTTGGGTTACACCCACGTGGTGTCGATTGCCGGCGGCTTTGAGGCTTGGCAAAAGGCCGCTTAATTTTAAGCTGTTCCCTCTGAAGCCGGATTTCGGTTTATTTGAAATCCGGTATTTTTTACCGATAACACAACTCTAACAAACCAATCACGCGGAGGATTCATGTCTCAACATTTTCAAGTGCTTATTGTCGGCGGTGGCGCTGCTGGCGTATCTGTGGCCAATAACATGCGCCGGCAAAATTCAACCATAAAGGTCGGTTTGATCGAGCCATCGGAAAAGCATTATTACCAACCCGGCTTTACCATCATCGGCGGTGGCGCCTATACGCTGAAAGAAAGCACTCGGAATGAAAAAGATTTGTTACATTCCAGTACGACCTGGATTAAGGATTACGCTGAGTCGTTCCAACCCGGAGACAATTCAGTCACGTTGCGTTCCGGTGAAAAAATCGGCTACGACTACCTTGTCGTTTGTCCCGGATTACAACTGGATTGGCACAAAATTCAAGGCTTGAAGGAAACGTTGGGGAAAAACAATGTATGCAGCAACTACTCTCCCGACACTGTCGAGTATACCTGGACGACGATTCAAGCCATGCAGTCGGGAACGGCCTTGTTTACCCAGCCGGCCATGCCGATCAAATGCGCCGGCGCACCACAGAAAATCATGTATCTGGCCGCCGACCGATTCCGACAACGCAAGATACTGGATCAATTCAGCATCGAATTTTGCAACGCGGGACCCGCGATGTTCGGAATTCCCTTTTTTGCCAAGGCACTGAGCAAGGTTGTTGCCAGTTATGGCATCAAAACCCATTTCAATCATAATCTGCTTGCCATCGACAGCCCGGGCAAAACCGCCACCTTTGAAGTAACGGACGGCGAAGGCAACAAAACGCAAATTACGAAAAAATTCGACATGATCCATGTCACGCCGCCGCAAAGCGCGCCGGATTTTATCAAGCAAAGTCCGCTGGCGAATGCGGCTGGCTGGGTCGATGTGAACGAAAAGACCTTGCAGCACACTAAATATGGCAATATCTTCGGCTTGGGCGATGCGACTTCCACGTCAAACGCGAAAACCGCCGCTGCTGTCCGCAAGCAAGTGCCGGTCGTGGTCGACAACATTCTGAACTTGATCAGCCAAAAAGCTGTTGCGGAAGGCTACGACGGTTACGGCTCCTGCCCGCTAACCACGTCGTTAAGCACGGTCATGCTCGCCGAGTTTTCTTACGGCGGCAAGGTAACGCCTTCATTTCTACTGCTCGATCCCCGTAAAAACCGCTGGATTTGGTGGTGGGGTAAAAAGACCGGTTTCCCCTGGCTGTATTGGCATTTGATGCTCAAAGGTTACCGGATCGATATTTCGCACATGGCATCTTACGCCGAAAAATATTTACGGGAAGAGTGATTTTAAAGTCACTTTCTATTAGCCTATGCTTGATAACTCCGAAAACAGAGTAAAACCAGACCCAGTCTTACTCGTTCACTATTTGCCTAAGCCCCGTCTGGCCACGTATTTACCGGTAGTTTCCTGGATAAAAGCCTATGCCCGTCAAGACATTAGCGACGACTTGTTCGCAGGCGTTATTACTGCCATCCTGCTGGTGCCGCAAGGCATTGCTTATGCGATATTGGCTGGCCTGCCCGCCCAAATGGGCTTGTATGCCAGCATAATCCCGCCGGCGGTTTATGCGCTATTAGGAACAAGCCGCACGTTGTCGGTAGGGCCTGTATCCATTGCGGCGATCATGGTGGCCAGCGCTTTGTCATTACCGGAAATCAAAAATTTGGCTAACCCTGTCCAAAGCGCTTTAATTCTGAGCGCGGAAAGCGGCTTGATTATGCTGGCGATGGCTTTGACGAAAATGGGCAACCTGGTCAATTTTATCAGTCATCCGGTTTTGGCCGGCTTCACCAGCGGCGCGGCCTTACTGATTATTCTAAGTCAATTACCGCCGCTAGCGGGCTTAGGTCAGCCTTCCTGTGACTTAGCAGTCAATTGCTATCTGATGTTTGTGCGCGCTTACCAGCCTCTCACTTTGTTATTAGGGCTTGCTTCGGTAATTATGTTGGCGCTATTTGGGCGGCCGTTGACCGGCTTACTCAAGAACGTCAAGCTGCCTTTGTCATGGGTCACAGCTATCAGCAAATGCGGCCCATTGATGGTGATTTTTTTATCTACCTGGACAGTCATTCAATTTGATTTGAATGAGCAACAGGAGATTTCAATCGTTGGCCCGGTGCCATCCGGATTCCCTAAGCTCACGGCGGATTTGTGGGATTTACAAAAGTGGCGCTTGCTTTTGCCGAGCGCCACCTTCATAGGCTTGATCGCTTATGTCGAAAGCGTGGCCATCGCTAAAGTAACCGCCAATTTAAAAAGCGAAAAAATCACGCCCAATCAAGAATTAATAGCTCTAGGCATGGCTAATCTGGCCGCCTCATTCTCCGGAGGCATGCCAGTTGCTGGGGGCTTTAGCCGGACCATGGTCAATTTTTCCGCCGGCGCACGTACGCAAATGGCTATGCTGATAGCAGCGAGCATACTCGGTTTTGCTGTGGTTTTTTTCGGCTCGTGGTTCACCAACATTCCTAAAGCGGCGTTATCGGCCATTATTATCGTTGCAGTATTTCGTCTGGTTCAGTTTCGCCACATCATCCACACCTGGAACTATGACCGCGGCGACGGCCTGGCCGAGCTCGTGACATTGCTCGGCGTACTGTTGCTCGGCATTGAGGAAGGCATCGCCTTGGGAATTATTCTGACCATCGCCAGCCAACTTCGCAAAGCCAGCCACCCGCATATTGCCGTAGTCGGCCGGGTGCCAAAGACCGAACATTATCGAAACATCAACCGCCATCGCGTCGAAACTTGGCGTCATTTGTTATTAGTGCGCATCGACGAAAGCCTTACCTTTGCCAATATCAATTTTATCGAGGATTACCTGGCTGATGAATTGACTCGACAACTGGAAATCCGGCATGTGGTGCTGATATTGACTTCAGTAAACGACATCGACGCCACGGCCTTGGAGGCGCTTGAAGGCATTAATCAAGGCATCCAGTCCAGCGGAAGAACACTGCATATCGCCGAAGCTAAAGGGCCATTGATGGATAAATTGCAAGATACTGAATTTTTAACGCAACTAAAGCCTGGCAAGATTTTTTTTCGGACAGAAGACGCCGTCAAAGAATTGGGATAAAACTGTCATTCGCCAAAACTTACAAGCTTCACTAAACAAATTTTGGCATTTGCTGGATTTGGCGCCGAATTTCGAAGTGTGATCAGCGCAATAAGCGTGTCGTTAACAGTCCTCGGCTTTCGGCACTTTATCCAACATGGTCAATACGGCGATTAGCGTAAACGTTCCCAGCAACAAAAAATATGGCCCGAAAAACCATAAAATGATTGGCAAACTAAAGAAAAACATACGCGTGCTAAACGAATAATAATTACCGGCCCGATTTAAAAAAGCGCAGGTTTGTTTTTGCAAGCTCTCCTCAAAAGAAGACTCGGATTGCAAGTTAATCATATAGCCCACGTGATTAAAAAATCGAATCGCCATAGAAAAACAATAAAAAGCGATAAAAAAATCCAATAAAAGACAGATTAGTTTTATTTGCCATAACTCCGTTGAAAAAGGCAGCGCCATACCATAAGGATGCCAATGAATCGCCCATTGGCCAATTTTTTCACTGATATTTAAAGCGCCAATAATCAGCAAAATGGCCGTTGAGGCCATAAAACTCGCCGCCATTACTGAATTGCGCAGCGTTTGGATAGCAAGAATCTCCATATTCCGGCTGCGCATAATTTTTTCCACCCACCGGACCCTAATCTTGGCATTTAAGGCATGGGCGCTCGACTCAGGCATTCGGCGAGCTCGTCTAGCTAAATAAAAATAATAAATTTAAGGATAAATAACCAGTTGAAGGCAAAAGCAATAAGATCGTACATGGAACCTTCCTATCTTAACGAGTGATTATGGTATAGCTCATTCTAAATAACTAATGTTACGCAGGTAACGTTATTTTCCCGTATGCCGCGCCGAGCACTGGCATTTTTATTGGGAATAGCTCCAAGGGGCGCAGCAGGGATGCTGCGCGTTGCCAAAGGGATAGGGAAGTCCCTTTTGGCAACCCCCTAGTAAAAATGGCAGGGCGCAGGAAGCAAGCGGCATCCGGGTCGCCTTTTCTTTGGATACTTGCTTTTGGCGATGCAAAAGAAAGTATCTCGCCTTCGGGTGCGAGAACCCGATTAAATCATGCGTCACAAGAGCTACACAACAGAATAAATCAACGTGCCTTGCATAATGGTGCGTAACATCAGTAAATAATAATGACCGATGTTTAATTACAATAAGCAACAAAAACAATCTGTTTAATCCGTTGATCTGTGGCTGAATAGTTACAACAAAGATAAGCAACAAAGACTGATATAGCTTGGCCGATTGATTTTTGATAAGCTTGGAGCCACCTGTCTAAGCCAGCCTGGAGTTTCTCCGATGCAAATCCGAAGCGAATTTTTTCTGCAGTTCATTCGTTTAGCGGGGCCTTTCTGGAGTTCCGAGAATAAAGTAACCATCCGGTTTGAAACTCTGGCCTTTGTTGCGCTGACTATTTTGCAAATTGTTATTGCAGTCGTCATCACGGAATGGAGCGCAGCTCTTTTTAACGCGTTAGAGCAGCGCTCGATGTCCGGATTGTTAACTCAAATCGGCCTCTTAGTCATCATCTTCATCGCCAGCATGACGATTACGACGACCCATTTAATCATCAAACGGCGCTTGTTAATTGGCTGGCGCACCTGGCTAACCGAACGAGTTATCGGGCAATGGATGAATAACGGCCGTCATTACCAGGTCACGCATTTACAAGCAATCGACCATGACAATCCGGACAGCCGCATCGCCGAAGATATCCGGATAGCCACTGAAGAGGCCATTGCGCTCGGCCACTCTTTGTTTTACAGCCTGTTATTGCTGATTAGTTTCAGTAAAATCCTCTGGACCTTGTCCGGCACGCTTACGCTTGATCTTGGCCTGATTCAGCTGCCCATATACGGACACCTGGTCTGGATCGCCATTCTATACGCCGCCAGCGCGTCCATCTTAGGCTGGTGGATTGGCCAGCCTTTAACGATGGCCACCGACATCAGACAGACCGAAGAAGCAAACTTTCGTTTCGGTTTAATCAAGGCGCGGGAAAACTCCCAAGCCATTGCGCTGATTCATGGAGAAACGAACGAACAACACCGGTTTTTTTCTTTATTCAAAAACATCATCGCCGCTTATCACCAACAAACTTCGGCCTGGGTGCATATCCAACTATTCACGTCGGGCTTTGCCATTCTGTCGATGGCTTTTCCTATTTTGGTATCGGCTCCGCGTTATATTCTCGGCAGTATTTCGCTCGGTGCACTCATGCAATCAGCGCAAGCCTTTCAACATCTGGCTGACGCTTTATCATGGCCTGTTAATAATATGGCGGCCGTCGCTAAATGGCGCGCTTCGGTTGAGCGGGTTTTAAGTTTAACCGAAGCGCTCGACTGTCTGGAACAAGAAATATGCCTGCGAAAATCGCCGCAAATTGTTATTAACAAACCGGATCAGTCTTGTTTGCGTCTTCGCAATCTCAGTATCGCCAAGCATAACGGCGAAATAATCATTGCCAATCTCGATGCTGAAATCAAACCCGGCGAACGTATTTTGGTCTCTGGCGATGCCGGCATTGCCGCCAAACTGTTTAAAGCCATCGCCGGACTTTGGTATTGGGGCGGCGGCAGTATTGAACTGCCCGACGAAGAACCGATGTTCTTTATGCCGCCAAGACCCTATTTACCCGATGGGCGTTTGCAAGATGCGATCTGTTATCCCAAACCGTCCGACAATTTTAGCCGTGAAACTCTGGAAAAACTGCTTGCCCAGGTAGAACTGCAGGCATTAGTTAATCAACTGGATCAGCTCGACAATTGGAGCGTCACATTAACCCGCGAACAACAGCAACGCCTAGGCGCTGTGCGTCTGTTGCTGAATCGCCCTAAATGGATTTTGCTACAGGAATCTTTTGACTCGCTCGACCCTGAGGGCGAAGTCAGTATGTTGCGCTTAATCTGCGAAGAATTGCCCGAAGCCACCTTATTGAGCATCACCAATCAACCTACCGCTGAAGCCTTTCATCAGCGACGCATTATACTGCATTCCTCGTGAGGTAAATTCGATGAGCACGCCAAAACTTTTTCCCGGCAAAAAAAAATTAAGAGGCGTCAATTTGGGCGGCTGGCTATTGCTGGAGAAATGGATGACGCCAAGCCTCTTCGAAGGCTTGCAAGCAAGCGATGAAACTTCATTTTGTGTCGAGTTAGGCGCTCGTGCCGAAACTGTTTTAAAAAACCACTGGCAGACTTTTATTACTCAGGACGACTTCGCCTGGCTGGCTCAGATCGGCATCAATGCGGTGCGAATTCCTCTCGGACATTGGCTGTTCGGACCCGATTATCCGTATCACCGTGCTTATCGCAACTTGCGCCATCCTTTTGTCCAGGGCGGCATCGACGTGTTAGATCGCGCCTTTACTTGGGCCGAGGAAACAGGACTTGCAATCGTGTTGGATTTGCACGCTGCGCCAGGCTGCCAAAATGGCTTTGATAATGGCGGCATTAAAGATATTTGCGAATGGCACACGCAGCCGGCGTACATTGAGCATTCGCTCGACATTCTGGAGCGGCTGGCCCAGCGTTATCGTAAACACCCTGCGCTGTATGGCATTGAGGTGCTAAACGAGCCGCGTTGGGATATTGACACACAGATGCTAAAACAATACACCACTGAGGCATATCATCGCATCCGCCGGTATTGCCAATCTGAAGACGTAGCCGTGATCTTTCATGACGGCTTTCGATCTTATCAGGAATACACCGGCTTTTTAGCGGAACCGGAATTCCGCCATGTCATCTTCGATATTCACCGTTATCAATGCTTTGACCGCGCCGATATCGATCTGGATATCTATGGCCATATCCAAAAAGCCGCCATTCACTGGAAAAACGAAGCCGACGACATCAATCGCGAGTTGCGTCTGGCCACGGTTTGCGGCGAGTGGAGCCTGGGGCTTGATCTGCATGTTGTTTCGCTGTGGGCCAGCGGCCCGTTCAATCATGCGCTGGAAACTCTGGATGCCTTTCAGGAAACCGTGGCTTACCGGGCTTATGCGGCCGCCCAATTAGCTACCTTCGAACGCTATCAGGGCTGGTTTTTCTGGAGCTACAAAACCGAAACCACACCGGCCTGGTGCTTCCGCGACTGTGTCAACAGAGGTTGGCTGCCCGAGCGCTTTGATACCTAGTTTCGAACGCCTGAGACCGAACGCAAAAAACTGCCCCTCAAAGGTTCGATTAAGTTTAAATTAATTTCACGTCGTCAATCTCGGCAAACTCAATGCGACTGACCGCCTTATCGACCACCAATGCACAGCAGAAGGCCGGTTCAAGTTCAATATCATAAATGAGCCAAGACGCCGCAGAACCATAATCTTTCGGCAATCGTAAAAAGCGGCTAGGATTTTCAGGATTGACCACGCACTGATTAAGCCCTAACGCAAGACCTCGACCGACGGCTTTAACAAAGGCCTCCTTGCGCGTCCAAAATCGATAAAACTCGACCGTTTGAGCTTGTTCGTTTAATTTACTCCAATAAATTATCTCTTCTTGAGCGAAACATCGTCTGGATAAAGCTGCCAGATTTGAGCGAGGCCGACAATCTTCAATATCGATACCCAACTGACAATCAAAGCCGGCGGCAATGATAAAACGTTTGCCAGAATGCGATAAATTGAAGGCCAGCAGAGGAAAACCGCAAAGATAAGGCTTGCCGTGGGCAGTCTGTTTAATGGCAAGCTTTTCCGGTTTTTCATCCACTAATTGGGCGAGCGCTTGCCTAAGCCGGCCATGCACCTCGACATATCGTTCGCGCAGCAACGGATTTTTATATCTTAAGGCTCGAGCGCGCTCGGCTTTATCCAGCAGGGCCCAATGCCAGCGGTAACGCTCTTGATCGGCGATGTCTGCAAACGCGCCATACCAGATAGTGATCCGCTGATCGCTCAAGCCAATTTTGTTATCCACACTCAATAAATGTCAGCAACGACCTTACCTAACCCAAGCTTTCCCTTCGCCCCGCCAATCACTGGTGGCCGTCAAAGCGCGGGTTTGTTTATGCCACAGCACCGCCTGCATGTCGCCATAAGGGTAGCGCGTTTCTTTTAACTGATGCCCCCTTAGAGAAAGCCCATCCATGTCGGCAAAATTGAAAGCGGGCTTTTCATATTCGATCACATCCGGAATAAACTGGTGATGATACCGTGAAGCATTAACCCAAGCGCCGGGTAGCTGACCTTCAGCAAATCCCAAAACCGCCAGCAGCACCATCGAGGTAATCCGACTTCCTCCCGGCGTTCCTAAAACTGCGATGCGAGTGTCGTCTTCCAGAAACGTCGGCGTCATGCTCGATAACATACGTTTGCCCGGCGCAATCGCATTCGCCGCGCCGCCGACCAAACCATAAGCATTCTGAGTGCCGGGTTGGCTGACAAAATCATCCATTTCATTATTGAGCAACACACCGGTGCCTTCAGCAACAAAACCTGAACCAAATGGCGAATTGATGCTCAAACTTGCCGCCACCCGATTACCTTGCTCATCGATGATCGAAAAATGCGTGGTATTCGCGCCTTCAGCCTGATCCGAAGTCTCACCCGCCAGCCAAGCGCTGGGCAAGGCTTTGTCCAGACGAATACCGCTTCTCAGACCAGCCGCATACTCCGGGTTCAGCAAACGTTCAAGCGGCAAATCAATAAAATCGCTGTCGCCCAAATAGAAGGCTCGATCGTGATAAGCACGTCGCAGCGACTCAATGACCAGATGCTTGCGGGTTGTTGCATCAAGCTGCGGCAAGTCATAGCCGGAAAGAATATTCAGCGCTTCGACCAAAACGAGGCCGCCGGACGATGAAGGCGCTGCGCTGGTAATGGTTATCCCATGATAGACACCTTTGACCGGCTTGCGCTCAATCGCCCGGTAATTTTGCAAATCTTGTTGACGCCAAATACCGCCCGCTTTGTTAACACTGTTAACCAATTTGTCGGCAATTTCACCAGCATAAAATCCGGCATGGCCAAACTTTGCTAATCTTTCTAAGGTTCTGGCTAAATCAGGTTGAATCAGCCTCCATCCCTCGCCTGGCACTCTATTATCGGACAAAAAAATAGCGGCCGCCGATACGTTTTTTTTCAGCGTCTCGATTCTGAACTGCGCTAATTTCAGATACTTTGGACTGGTGACAAAACCTAATTGCGCATATTTGATGGCAGGCAGAAGACTTTCAGACAAAGGCAAGCGACCGTAATGCTGCGACAAGTGTGCCAAGGCAGCGGGCATACCAGGAATTGCAGCCGCCAGAGCGCCATCAATTGACAACCTTGGCACGAGATGTCCCCGGTTATTCAGGAACATGGTCTTATGCGCTGCCAAAGGCGCGGTTTCACGGCCGTCGATCATCGTTTCATAACCATCTTCGGCTCTATGTAATAACCAGTAGCCGCCGCCACCCAAGCCGGAACCTGAGGGCTCGACGACAGCCAATGCAGCACTAACCGCCACTGCCGCATCAAAAACATTGCCGCCTTTGTTGATGATTTCCATTCCGGCTTCCGTAGCTAGGGCATGTGCACTGGCGATCGCAACCCGGATAGAAGGCTTTAGGGCTGGCTGTGATTGCGCGAACAAAGCTTCAGCGCTCAGCCAAAAGAGTAAAAATAAGCTAACAAAGCAACAGCTTAAACTTTGCCAACCGCTATCTTTGCTGCGTTTTGAGTTTAATAAAGCACGACCATACAGATAACTCAAACTCATAAATTATCGCCTGATGCGAGTTCACTTTGGCAAAACATTAAGCCTTAAGACCAAAACGCTTGAGCCCAGCTCTTTCCACCAATCGCCTTTGGCAAATTAAGAGGTTGACGTATTATCCGGCTGGATTGGTGTATCCTGAGAAAAATCGCTACGCTCGGCTGACGACCGTCTTTCAACAAAATCCTGATCATAAGCGGTTATATGTACCGCCCGGCGTTCCGTTGGAAACTCATTAGACGATTCAGGCAAACCGGTTTCGCTATTATTAGTTTCCGGCTTTTTATAGTTAGCGTTGCGCGAGCGTCTTCGATTAGGCCCTCTTCTACGATTCCGGTTATTTCCATTACGCGGGGCCTCCGCAACAGGTGGAGACACGCTAGCTTCTGCTGCCGAATCTTCTCCATCATTTACGATCTCGCTGGCCGCGGCCGACGTTTTTTGATTTTGCATGCCCGACTCCGGATGGCGTCTAGCATTTCTATTAGAACGCCGGGGGCCACGGGAATTAGAATTTTCTTGAGGCTGTTCTGTGTCTTGATTTTTGGCGATTTGATCAGTCGACGACTCTTGACGCTTAGCTTGTACGCGTTTCGAATGGCGATTTTTAGACTGGCTTTCAACCTGCGTTCTAGCCTTATCCGGTGATTTGACAGCGACTGTCTTTTGCCCGGAATCTTTCGCTGGTCCAACCAATTTATGCCAGAAGCGCTTGATTAAGCTGCTCGCCTCGTTTTTATTTTGCACAGGCGCAGGCGTATCGTGTAAAAATTCCCGAATAGCCGGCTTTTCCGTAACTGGTTTAACCTGTCGGGCAAACTCAGGAATCGTGATATCTTCCGCTCTGATTTGTAAATAGCTCGGTTTTTCCTCCGATGGCTCTCGTTCCTTAATACGCTCGATGTCATAAGCGGGCGTTTCCAGGTGTTTGCTCGGCAAGATCACAATGCTGACTTTGAGACGATTTTCTATTTGCTCTATGCCATGGCGCTTTTCGTTGAGCAGAAAAGTCGCACACTCAATCGGCAAATGCGCAATGACCCGATCTGTACCCTTTTTCATTGCTTCTTCTTCAATCACGCGCAATACTGACAAGGCCACCGACTCTACATTGCGAATCGTGCCCTGCCCTTTGCAACGTGGACAAGGCAGTTGTGTTGCGTCACCCAATGACGGCCGCATACGCTGTCTTGACATTTCCAGTAAGCCGAATCGGGAAATACGTCCCGTTTGAATACGTGCCCGATCGATTTTAAGCGCATCACGCAGATGATTTTCAACGGTCCGCTGATTTTTTGTCGACATCATGTCGATAAAATCGATAACAAACAAGCCGCCCAAGTCTCTTAAGCGTAGCTGACGGGCTATTTCATCGGCGGCTTCCAAATTGGTGTTTAGAGCAGTCTCTTCGATATCGCTGCCCTTCGTAGCGCGGGCCGAATTAATATCAATGGAAGTCAAGGCTTCCGTATGATCAATCACCAATGAACCGCCGGAAGGCAGCGAAACTTCCCGGCCATAGGCCACTTCGATTTGGGATTCTATCTGATACCGATTAAATAAGGGAACGTCATCCTGATAAAGCTTGGCTTTCGGCAAAAAATGCGGCATCACTTGCTTTAAAAAGTTTTGCACAAGACTGTATGACGACTCATTGTCGATCAGAATTTCATCGATATTGCCGCGCAAATGATCCCGTAGCGCCCGAATAATGACATTGCTTTCCTGAAACACCAAAAATGGGGCCTTTTGCTCTTCTGATGAGCGCTCTATGGCCTCCCATAATTGCATCAAGTAATTTAAATCCCACTGCAACTCCTCGGCATTCTTGCCACAACCGGCCGTTCTGACGATTAAGCCCATGGTGTCGGGAATTTCCAAAGACGCCATGACTTCGCGCAAGTCGTTGCGGGTTTCGCCTTCGATTCGCCGTGAGATACCGCCTGCTTTGGGATTGTTTGGCATTAGCACCAAATAAGTACCCGCTAAACTGATGTAAGTCGTCAGTGCAGCGCCTTTATTGCCGCGCTCTTCTTTTTCAATTTGCACCAGAATTTCCTGGCCTTCTTTAAGCAGGTCTTTTACTGCCGAACGACGGCCTTCCTGATCATTATTGTCTGAGGATTGGCGATAGATAGAACAAATTTCTTTGAACGGCAAAAAACCATGCTTCTCCGCGCCATAGTTGACAAACGCCGCTTCTAGGCTGGGCTCTACACGGGTAATGATACCTTTGTAAATATTCGACTTTTTTTGTTCTTTTGAAGGGATTTCAATATCAAAATCATACAGCTTTTGACCGTCTACCAAAGCAACTCGCAGTTCTTCTGCCTGCGTAGCATTGATAAGCATTCTTTTCATTTTATTTCCTTGTGGTTTTCTGCTCCTTGCCAGACATTACTGAGTAAGACCGGTTTTAGATTACCGAGGCGGTTCAACTAAAAAACAAACCTTGAAATTCTATACCCGCCGTCATCTTTTGTTGCAGGCTTCAAGTGGGCCTTACAGGCGCCGAACGAGATTTTGTTTCTCAATTTCAAGCGTGATTACAAAATAAAGCAATGGTCTTTCCCGTTGCGTCTCGAGACTAAGCAAAATTAGCCTTGTTAGTAAATCTGTCTTTAAGCAGGCGTATTAAATCGTGCATCTAGGGTCGAACGATTAACCCGAAATTCTTGTAATGAAGCATCGGCGAATAGATTGTCTAGCGATCTTCATCGATTAGCCCGGCTAACGGTTGCCGGGATGCGCTCAGACCTGGTTCTGTTTAGAAATCTGAGACAATTCTGTTTTTTCATGAAAACCTGCCTAATATAGCAATGTTATCGCCTTTCATCAATTTAAAGAATCAATTATAAGCCAATGCTGCTATCATTTGCGCCATGAACACAGTACAGCACTCTTCACCGCCCCCAGTTACCTACCTGCAAATAACCGAAGAACACCACGACCAAAGACTGGATAATTTCCTCATTACCCATCTAAAAGGCGTACCCAAGAGCTATATTTACCGCATCGTCCGAAAAGGCGAAGTCAGGGTCAATAAGGGCCGCGTAGCGATCAAATACCGCTTGGCCACCGGTGATATTGTGCGTATTCCGCCCGTCAGAACGGCCGACCATAGCACTGAAGTAACTATTAGCAAAAGCTTGAAAACAGCCCTGCAAAACCATATTTTATTTGAAGATGAAAGCTTATTGATTTTAAATAAGCCTGCCGGCTTCGCCGTTCATGGCGGCAGTGGCATCAGCGCCGGCATCATAGAAGGCATCAGGTTAATCAGACCGGAAGCGCGTTTTCTTGAACTGGTCCACCGTCTCGACCGGGATACCTCCGGTTGCTTGCTGATTGCCAAAAAGCGTAGCGCTTTAAGGCAATTGCACGCGCTGTTTCGCGATGACCAAATTGCTAAAACCTACTTGGCCTTGCTTTCAGGACAATGGGCAAGAAAAAAACTAACCGTCAATGCTCCCTTGCAAAAAAACATTAACAAAGGCGGCGAACGCATCGTAGTCATCGATAAGGCTGGCAAAGCTTCTGAAACCGTATTCACACGCATAAAATTGTATCAAGACGCCACGCTTGTTCGGGCCGCGCCTAAAACCGGGCGCACCCATCAAATCCGGGTTCACGCCGCCAGTCTCGGACATCCGATTATCGGTGACGAGCGTTATGGTTTGGCAGAGGTTAATCGTCTGTTTAAAACCAAAGGCTACAAGCGTTTATTCCTGCATGCCGAAACTTTACAATTTCTCCATCCTGCAACGGGCGCGTTAATCAAAATTTCCGCGCCATTGCCTCAAGAACTAGAAAATCTGCTAAGCAATGAAAAAACAATTTGATTTAATCGTTTTTGACTGGGACGGCACTCTCGTCAACTCGATACAATGGATTACCCACTGTTTACAATATGCCGCGCAACGATGCAATCTGCCGATCCCGGAAAATCAAGCCGCCAAAGACGTGATCGGTCTAAGCATCAAAAAAGCCATGCAAGCGTTATTTCCAATGTTAGACGAAACAGTTCAAGAACAATTGGTCGCTTATTATAGTCATGAATACCATGCCAAACCCATGAGCCGAAACGATCTATTTCCTGGCGTTTATGACATGCTGGTGGAACTAAAGCAGCAAGGCTATCAACTGGCTGTCGCCACGGGCAAAACCAGAGTCGGGCTGCAGCATGCTTTGCAAGCGACTGAAACCAGCAACCTTTTCTGCACGACACGTTGTGCCGATGAAACCGCTTCAAAACCCAACCCGAAAATGTTGCATGAAATCATTGCGCACACGCAAGCTTCCAGTCAACGAACTTTGATGGTGGGCGATTCAATTCATGATTTGCAAATGGCCAGCAATGCCGACGTATCATTTGTCGCGGTAACTTGCGGCGCTCATCCGGAAGCCGTTTTGCAGCAATATAATCCTCTGCTTTGTCTTAAGCAACCCGCGCAATTAATGACTCATTTCAGGTAATATCTATGGAACATCAACAGGACCAATTAACATCTCAAAATTCCGCCAATCCAGGCAACTGGGAGCGCGAAATTATTGAAAAGCTGGCCATGGCCTCCATCACAGAACAAACCCGGGCAAGACGTTGGAGCGTGTTTTTCAAATCCCTGATGTTTTTGTATTTGGTGGCGGTTTTCATTGCAGCAATGTTCCCAAGTTTTAAGCAGGACTTCAGTACCAGCGGCAAAGGGCATACCGCGGTCATCGATCTGGTCGGTATGATTGCCGAAAATACCGACGCCAGCGCCGATAACATTATCAAAAGCTTGCGTAGCGCAGTAAAGGACAAGGATACTAAAGGCATCATTTTGCACGCCAACTCGCCCGGCGGCAGTCCGGTTCAGTCGGCTTATGTGTATGATGAAATCCGCCAGATTAAAAAAGATCATCCCAAACTGCCGGTTTATTCGGTAGTCGGCGATATTTGCGCTTCCGGCTGTTATTATATTGCTTCAGCTAGCGATAAAATTTTTGTCAGTCCGGCCAGTCTTTTGGGTTCTATCGGCGTAATCATGGAAGGTTTTGGCTTTGTCGAAAGCATGCAAAAAATCGGCATTGAACGCCGTCTGCTCACTGCTGGAACCCATAAAGCGCTGCTTGACCCTTTCTCGCCGCCCAAAGAAGATGAAAAGCAATTTATGCAAAGCTTGTTAGACCAAGTCCATCAACAATTTATTACGGCCGTTAAAAACGGACGCGGCTCAAGACTCAAAGAATCGCCGGAAATGTTTTCCGGATTGATTTGGACCGGCGAAGAAAGCATTAAACTGGGTATCGCCGATGACTTTGGCAATGACGACTATGTCGCTAAAAAAATTATCGGCGCTGAACATCGCGTTGACTTTACTCAGCAAGGGCGTTTGATTGATAAGCTGGCCGGTAAATTGGGCGCTAGTTTCGGACAAGCCATCGGCAGTCTGCTTCAAGCCATTACGGTGCGGTGAATGAATTCAGTCTGGATTCAGACTTAAGCTCTACAATTTGTAGGTAATTTCTAAACCGTTTATAGCCCAGGAAAAGCTCAGCAATCTTTCCGACGGCAATTTTCAAATGAACCTAGTCTGGATTAGCCATGAACACTTTAATCGTTATCATAAGCCTGGCTTTGCTATTATCCGGCCCTGCCAATGCCGATTCTGAATTGTTAATGACCCGGGTTAGCCTAGATCAGGCCACACACCAAATCATTATTCAAAATCAGTTTAGAGTCCTGAGCGCTCGCACTGAAATAATCGACGGCAAAGAGATACACATCATCAAAGTGCTGACTCCCAACGGACATGTTCGGCATTTCAAAATCGATGCAGAATCCGGCAACCGAATAAATTAAACCTAGACGAAACCTAATTGAACTCATGCGCATCCTAGTTGTTGAAGACGAAATCACGCTTTGCAAACAAATACAGCATTATCTAGCAGAACGTGGGTTTGCTGTGGACATCGCGCATAGCGGCGCTGACGGCTATTACATGGGAAAGGAATATCCTGTCGACGCAGCGATCATCGATATCGGCCTGCCCGATTTTTCAGGGATTGAACTGATCAAGCGCTTGCGTAAAAATAAAATTAGCATTCCGATTTTAATTTTAACCGCTCGAAGCCGCTGGCAAGAAAAAGTCGAAGGACTCGAAGCCGGCGCTGATGACTATTTGGCCAAGCCGTTTCACTACGAAGAGTTATTGGCGCGCATCAATGCATTGATCAGGCGTTCGGCAGGGTTGTCACACCCGGTTTTAACGCATGACAATATCGAATTAGATAGCGTTGCGCAAGAAGTCAGAGTCTCAGGCGAAAAACTGGAATTGACCGCGTATGAGTACAAAGTACTGGAATATTTAATGTTTCGGAAGGGTGAACTGATTTCGAAATCGGTTTTGACCGCACATATTTACGATGAAGATTTTGACCGGGATAGCAATGTGATCGAAGTATTCATCGGTCGCCTGAGAAAAAAGCTTGACCCTGATGGCACCCGCAAGCCCATAGAAACGCTGCGTGGCCGAGGCTACCGCATTCCTGCCGATTCCGATTAATCTAATTAATCGGCTGTAACAAATAGACCCTACTGCTTGTTAAAATGCGCAGCAAATCGCTCAGTTTCCGCTTATTAGTATCTGAAGGCTTGGTGCTCGCGCTATTTTTCGCTGTAGTAGCGGTTGTCCTGGTGCAAAGTTTTCGTGAAAGCGCCGAGCAAGCCTTGAAAGAAAGGCTTCAAGTGCAGGTTTATGCTTTGCTATCGGTCGCTGAACTCAACCTAGACGGCGAATTGAAAATGCCCGGCAGTCTGCGCGAGCCTCGATTCGAAAACCCGGGTTCCGGGTTATACGCATTTATCCAGCAAGGCAAAAAAAAACCGCTTTGGCATTCACCATCTGCAATCGGCCTTGACCCGATTGCGCCTCCCAAGCTCAAGCCGGGAGAATCAGCATTTTTACTCGACGATCATAAGCGCTACGCCCTTCATTATGAGGTAATTTGGCAAAACGTGGCCGGCGTGGAACACGAATATAGTTTTACTGTTGCCGAAGACGCCAGCTTTTTAAGCGCACAGGTCGAACAATTTCAAACCACGCTCAGATTTTGGCTACTAATTATTGGCATTATTCTCGTCGCCATTCAATTCGTTGTTTTACGCTGGAGCCTGAAGCCGCTAAGACTAATTGTCAATGACCTTGAGGCAGTCGAAAAAGGCCAAAAAGAACAGCTCGACAGCCAATACGCCAGCGAACTGGATGGTTTGGCCGGGCATCTTAACGCTTTTATCACCAGCGAGCGCGTGCATATGGAGCGTTATCGAAACAGCCTAGCCGACCTTGCTCATAGTTTGAAAACACCCCTGGCCATCTTGCGCGGCTGCGTCGAGTCGTTCAACGTGAATAAACATACGGTACAGGAGCAAATTTCCAGAATTGACGAAATCGTTGAATACCAACTTCAGCGCGCCGCCGCTAAAGGCGAGCACAAAACCTCAAAAACCAGCGATTTGTCTGAAATCATCAGAAAAATCACTGTGTCGTTACAAAAAGTTTATATCGATAAGGGCATCCATTTCGATCTTAAAATCCCCGACTCATGCCCGATTTACTGCGGCGAAGGCGATATCTATGAAATTGTTGGAAATTTACTCGACAATGCCTGCAAGTGGTGCAAAAGCACCGTCAAAATAAACGTTTCCGCGAATCGCCGTAAAGGCCAGCGCAAATATTCGTTATTACTGCATATTGAAGACGATGGCCCGGGTATTCCAGCGCATAAGTTAAATGAAATTCTTAAACGCGGCGTACGCGCTGATGAAAATATTCATGGTCATGGCATTGGCATGACCGTCGTCAATGAATTAGTGGGCTTATTAGGCGGCAAACTGGAAGGCGGAAAAAGCGCCTTATTAGGCGGTATGCGCTGGAGCGTGTATTTGCCTTAAACCACAGAATTTCCGATTAACCAGGTTTGCGTTGCAAAAGTCAATCTGAAGAACTATTCTCGATACCAGCAACCATTGCAGAATCTAAGGCAAACCATGAACAGCAAAAAAACTTCTCCAGATAAAGACAAACTCGCTCAAATTGTCAGCGAAGCCCGCAAAAACCAAGAACTCAGAGAACAATCCTATCGTGGCCAGGCGCTTAAGCTGTATCCCTGGTTCTGCGGCCGATGTGCTCGCGAGTTTACGAACAAAAACTTAAGCGAGTTGACCGTCCATCACAAAGACCATAACCATGATAATAATCCTAGCGACGGCAGCAACTGGGAATTATTATGTCTGTATTGTCATGACAATGAACATGCAAAATATGAAGAAATGCGCTTTACAAAAAGCGCTCAAACCGAACGAACCAGCATACCCGTCGCAACGCATAACCCCTTTGCCAATCTTAAGTCGCTATTGGACAGTAAAAAATAACCGACTATCAACTCCCTTCAAAATTTCACAATAAACGGGACCGTTAATCTCTTTTAAAAGCGCCCGGCCTTTGCCTAAGCCGCATTGAACAATACCGAGAACCCGCTATAGTTTTGCTTGATGTTTTAATTTTTAGAACTCTTTCAAGCTTTTCAAAAAATGCTTATACAAGGACCCACCAACCGTTTCTGAAACCGGCCAGGCATAAAGCAGTCTGCAATAAGCTAATCGCACTATTAAAATTTCATGCGTATTATTGATTTCGTTAGTTTTAACCACCTATTAAAAATCTTCACCGGCTGCTGTCTATTCATAGTTCTAAATAACCCAGCTCAAGCCGGCGCACAACCGTTTCTGATCCTTAACTATCATGACATCATAGGATCAGAAGGCGCCAAACCGCCGTTTAATTCAATGGATGTCAGTCTTGACCATTTTGAAGGTCATTTGGCCTGGTTAAAACAGCAGGGCTACCAGGTCATCAGCGTTCAACAACTGGTTGACGCCGCAGCCGGCAAAACATCGATTCCCGACAAGTCGGTTATGCTCACTTTCGACGACGGTTATCAAAGCGTTTATCACCGGGTCTTGCCGCTATTAAAAAAATACCAGTATCCCGCGACTGTCGCCCTGGTCGGCAATTGGCTCGATCAGCGTGAAATTCCTGACGAACCGGGCAAAACCCTGCTCACCTGGGAACAGATAAGGGAAATCAGGGCATCCGGCCTGGTTGAAATCGCTTCGCACAGTTATGACCTGCATCATTCCCTGTTGGCGAATCCGCAGGGCGATCAGCAGGCCGCCACGGTGACCCGCCTATATGATCCGGTCAAGGCCCGCTACGAAAGCGATGAACGCTACCAACTTCGTATAAGTCAGTCTTTGTTGAAAAGCGCGGACTTTATTCTGCAACGCACGGGTCAACGCCCACGGGTCATGGTCTGGCCCTATGGCGAATACAACGCGCTCAGCATAGCCGCTGCTCAAGCAGCCGGCATGCCGATTACCATGGTGCTGAATGACGGCAGCAACACCCTGGCTGATCTGCCCGCCTTGCGCCGGCTGATTATTGTTGACAACCCCGATGTGCAACAGTTCGCCGAAATTGTCACGACACAGCGGGCAAACCGGGCCTTACGCGTGGCCCATCTCGACCTGGATTATCTCTTTGACGACGACATCGGGCAAACCAAGCATAATTTGCAGGCGGCGTTACAACGGATAAAAGCCATGCACATCAATACGGTGTTCTTGCAAGCCTACGCTGATCCCGACGGCGATGGCAATGCCGACGCACTGTATTTCCCCAATAGGCATCTGCCGGTCAAACGCGATTTATTCAACCGGGTCGCCTGGCAATTAAAATCGGTCGCCCGCGTCAAGGTATACGCCTGGCTGCCGATACTGGCTTATCAGGGCAATCTGCCTGCTGACTGGTATGTTCAGGAATGGCGCGACGGCAAAGCACAAAAAGCCAGCCATATCTATACCCGGCTCTCGCCATTCCAAACGCAAGCGCGGCAGTTCATCGCGGAAATTTATGAAGATTTGGCCAAACACTGTAATTTTGACGGCGTGCTGTTTCATGACGACGGCATTTTATCTGAGGCTCTAGACTATCAGGAGAGAATAAAAAATTTGACGAGTTGCCACAACTCAACAGCCAATTCGTCAGGTTGTTTTTTCCAGCGCCATTCTGATTCTTTCAAATGGAGTTCAAAGTTTACCGAGAC